>Ga0364866_10550_pt1 | contig 21693 bp, 18 predicted proteins | sample ExccelAu500001D3_3_FD_206913 | JGI IMG/M metagenome (GOLD analysis project Ga0364866, IMG submission 206913) | Enriched cells from Trout Bog Lake Hypolimnion, Wisconsin, USA - BchlTB.Aug13.5000.01.D3 | ecosystem: Environmental > Aquatic > Freshwater > Lake > Hypolimnion/Profundal zone | place... | reverse complement strand
TAATACCAGAATTAATGTGGATTATGAAAGTGCTGAACAAGGTCAAAAGTTCACGGCATATCTGGGCATGAAAAAGGACAGTATCATCTTTATAAAGATCGTCGGAAAATTTTTAGGTATTTCAAAAGTCGCGATGCAAATTAAAATAAGGCCGGATAGCGTTTTTTTAGTAAATGAGATAGATAAATGGGTGAAGAGGACTTCTATCGATTATTTGCAAGACACTACGAATATTCCATTCGATTTTAAAACGATTCAAGATATTTTGGTAGGGAATCCTGTTTTCTTAGACAGCAATATTGTTTCATATAAAGCCGGAAACAATCAACTGCAGGTATTAATGATCGGACAAATTTTTAAACACCTGATCACATTAGATAATAATGATTTTCGAACCTTGCACAGTAAATTAGACGATGTAGACTTGCTTCGAAGTAGAACTTGCGATATATCTTTTGGAAGCTATGATGTGGTGGATGGAAGACAGTTCGCAAAATATCGGTTGATATCTGTTTCTGAAAAATCTAAATTGGACATTTATCTGGATTTTAAAGAATCATCGTTTAACGATCCGTTAAAATATGCCTTCAATGTGCCTAAAAATTATAAACGTAAATAATTTATCGGCATCTTTAACGTTAATAGTAATGCTTTCTCTGCTTTCTAATTCTCTGACATGATCAAAAAATTATTTTTTCTGTTTCTGTTTTTTTCATTTGCTGTACTGCACTCACCTGCACAACAACAGCAAAGTAAAGATGAATTGCAGAAACAGCAGAAACAATTGCAGAAAGAGATCGATGACCTCAACAGCACTTTGGAATCCATCCGCAAAAACAAAAAGCAATCATTAAGTCAGCTGGCCATCGTTCAGCGAAAGGTGGCGGTGCGAGAAAGGTTGATCAATAATATCAACCAGGATATTCATCGTATCGATGATAATATCTACGCAAAGGAATTGGAGAGAAATCATTTAAATAAAGAATTGGATACTTTAAAGCAACGTTATGCGCAGAGCATTGTGTTCGCTTATAAGAACAGAAGCAGTTATGAATACCTCAACTTTTTGTTTTCGGCAGAAGATTTCAATGATGCAGTAAAAAGAATGACCTATTTAAAAAGCTATCGCCGTTTCAGAGAAACAGAAGCACAAACGATTTTAAAAACACAGGAATTATTGCAGGAAACGATCGGCACGCTCAATAACAGCAAAACGGAGAAAAGTAAAGTATTGGTCACACAAAGCAGCCAGTTAAAAGTATTGGAGCAGGATAAAAAAGAAAAAGACCAGGTAGTAAAACAATTGAAGGATCAGGAAAAAGATCTGACAGCACAGATCAAAAAAAGAGAAAACCAGCGGCAAAATTTAAAGCGAGCATTGGATGCAGCCATCAGGCGGGAAATGGAAGATGCGATGCGTAAAGAGAAAGAACGTATTGCCAAACAAAAGGCATTGGATGAGCAGAAAAAAGCAAATGCTTTCAACAATAAAACACAACCGGAGAATGCAGAAAAGAATAATACTGTTACTGCAAGACCTAAGCCTGTCGATAATGAACCGATCACAGGTGTTACCACTGCAGGTGCAAGTTCTAGCCGTACTTATAATGCGCTTGAATCAACACCTGACGGATTAACAAGTTCTATCAATTTTGAAAATAATAGAGGCCGTTTGCCATGGCCGGTTTCAAGTGGCTATCTTTCACATCAATTCGGTATTCGTAAAATTGAAGGAACAAAATTAACGGAGAAGAATGATGGTATTTATATTGCCACACAAATTGGCGCGAATGTAAAAAGTGTAGCTGATGGAGAAGTGGCATATGTGTTTGAAGTGAATGATGCACAATCGGTATTGGTGAAACACGGTAAATATTTTACAAGTTATAGTAATCTCTCATCTGTAGATGTTTCAAAAGGACAAAAGGTAAGTGCAGGAACGGTGATTGGAAAAGTAGCACCCAATTTTGATAATGCAGGTGAATTGATTTTTGAAATTATTTTGGAAAAAACATTTCTTGATCCTGAACGATGGTTAAAACCCAGATAACAATAACATAATAATACTTCCTAAAAGGCTGTTTCAAAATGAGGCAGCCTTTTTATTTTCGGCTGTAAAAAACGCTTATCTTTCCGATAAACGATTGTGAAATGAATCAGTATATTTTATCATTCGATCAGGGAACAACGAGCAGCCGTGCTATTGTGTTTGACAGGAACGGCGCCATCATTTCAGTGGCTCAAAAAGAATTCTCACAAATATTCCCTCAGCCCGGTTGGGTGGAACATGATGCCAATGAAATATGGAGTACACAATTAGGTGTTGCGGCAGAAGCTATTACTAAAGCCGGATTAACAGTAAAACAAATTGCAGCGATCGGTATCACCAATCAAAGAGAAACAACGGTTGTATGGGATAAAAAAACAGGCCAGCCTATTCACAACGCCATTGTTTGGCAGGACAGGCGCACTGCAGATTTTTGTGATGCATTAAGAAAAGAGGGAAAAGATAGATTCATTCAGCAAAAAACAGGATTGGTGATCGATGCTTATTTTTCTGCCACCAAAGTGAAATGGATATTAGACCATGTTGATGGTGCCAGAACAAAAGCAAACAATGGTGAACTATGTTTCGGAACAATTGATACCTGGTTGCTGTGGAAGCTCACCAACGGTAAAGTGCATGCAACAGATGTTAGTAATGCATCGAGAACCATGCTGTTCAATATTCATTCATTGAATTGGGATGAAGCATTGTTGAAAATATTTGATGTTCCTGCAGCGATATTGCCTGAAGTCCACAGCAGCAGCGAAGTGTATGGCGAAACACAAAACATATTAACAGCACATAATATTCCTATTGCAGGAATTGCAGGTGATCAACAAGCGGCATTATTCGGGCAAATGTGTACACAACCGGGCATGGTAAAAAATACGTATGGCACCGGATGTTTTATGTTGATGAATACAGGAGAGAAAGCGGTCCCATCAACTAATAACTTATTGACAACTGTTGCATGGAAAGTAAATGGCGTTACGCAATATGCATTAGAAGGATCTGTATTCATAGCAGGCGCTGTTGTGCAATGGTTGAGGGACGGATTAAAGATCATTCGTTCATCATCGGAAATAGAGGCTTTGGCAAATGAAGTGGAAAGCAGTGATGGTGTGTATGTTGTTCCGGCGTTTGCAGGATTAGGGGCCCCATATTGGAATCAACACGCAAGAGGAACAATGGTGGGCATAACAAGAGGCACCACTGCAGCAAATATTGCAAGAGCTGCATTGGAAAGTATCGCTTATCAGACGATGGATGTGTTGAAAGCGATGGAAGCGGATTCTGGAATATCTATCAAAGAATTAAGAGTGGATGGTGGCGCCACTGCCAATAATTTATTGATGCAGTTTCAAAGTGATATCTTGAATTGTAAAGTTGTTCGTCCGGTTGTTACTGAAACAACTGCGTTGGGTGCAGCTTATTTAGCGGGATTAGCAGTTGGTTATTGGAAGAACATGGAAGAAATTCAGCAGCAATGGTTGATGGAGAAAACCTTTGTTTCTTCTATGAATGATGATGAAAGAAATAATTTATCTGAAGGATGGAAGAAAGCTGTTGAAGCTGCAATGAGTTGGACAAAATAATTAAATAAAAGTTTGATACTTTGGAAGTTTTGAGACAATTAAAGCTTTTTGATAATCCTTTGAGTGTAGATATGATGAATAGAAATGCGATGTTGCAACAAATAGAATCTACACCTCAATGGGATACCATTATCATTGGAGGCGGTGCAACAGGATTAGGCGCCGCATTAGATGCAGCCGAACGCGGGTATAAAACCTTATTATTAGAACAATACGATTTTTCAAAGGGAACATCAAGTCGTTCCACCAAATTGGTACATGGAGGCGTTAGATATTTAGCACAGGGCAATATTAAATTAGTAGTGGAAGCTTTAAAAGAAAGGGGAAGATTATTGCGTAATGCGCCTCATATCACGTCATCACAATCTTTTGTTTTACCCATATACAAAGATTGGCATAAATGGTATTATGGTATCGGATTAAAGATGTATGATATACTCTCCGGTGGATTAAGTTTGGGTAAAACAAAAATCTTATCGAAACAAAAAACAGAAAAATTATTACCGTCACTGAAATCAGAGAATGTAAAAGGAGGTATTCAATATTTTGATGGGCAATTTGATGATTCGCGTCTGGCGATTGATATTGCGGCAACAGCCGTTCATTATGGAGCAACCGTTTTGAATTATGCCAAAGTATTCGGCTTTAAAAAGAAAGAGGGTAAGATCGTAAGTGTTGATGTAAGGGATGAACTGAATAATGTTGAATATAATTTAAGGAGCAAATCTTTCATCAATGCAACAGGCGTTTTTACTGATACGGTGATGCAGATGGATGAAGAGCATCAAAAAGATCTTGTATCACCATCACAGGGAATTCATATAGTGATCGATAAAAAATTTTTCTATGGTGAACATGCTTTGATGATACCTAAAACTGATGATGGCCGTGTATTATTTGCAGTTCCCTGGTATGATGAAATTGTTGTAGGAACAACAGATACACCTATTCATAAAATTCTTGCAGAACCAAAAGCTTTGGAAGAAGAAATTGAATTTGTGATCTCACACTTCAATCGTTATTGCAATACATCCATTCAACGAAAAGATATAAAAACTGTGTATGCCGGATTGCGTCCATTGATCAAAAGAGGAGATGGAGAAAAAACATCCATACTTTCAAGGGATCATACCATTATTGTTTCTAAAAGCGGTTTGGTTTCAGTCATCGGCGGAAAATGGACAACCTATCGAAAGATGGCGCAAGATGCTATAAACAATGCAGTGTTTGTTTCTAAAATGGATAAGAAAGAATGTAATACTAAAACACTTCCCATCGGTTTTTGGGATTGGCCGATCGATAAAACAAACCATTGGCATGTCTATGCAAACAATGCAAAAAAAATAAAAAAAATTGCCGGAGAAAAAGAATCATGGAATGAAAAAATACACCCTTTATTCCCGCATATCAAAGCAGAAGTGATTTGGTTTGTCCGAAATGAAATGGCCATGACGGTTGAAGATGTTTTGGCAAGAAGAACAAGGATTTTATTTTTAAATGCGTCAGCTGCAATGGAGGCTGCACCAATTGTTGCGGAACTGATGATGATTGAAATGAATAAAAATAATGACTGGAAAAAAAATCAAATCAATTCCTTTACAATAGTTGCAAAAGAATATTTACTTCATTAACTTGTTTGTTCAATTTCACCTAACGATTAAAACTTGAAACCATGACTGCATTTTTAGGAGAACTGATCGGTACTGCATTATTAATCATTCTCGGTGACGGCGTAGTTGCAAATGTTGTTCTGCAAAAAACAAAAGGAAATAACAGCGGATGGATCGTCATAACTTTTGGTTGGTCGATGGCTGTATTTGTAGGCGTTTTTTCATCTGCTGCTGCAAGTGGTGCACATCTCAATCCTGCAGTCACCATTGCATTTGCCGCATTGGGTAAATTTGATTGGGGATTGGTTCCTGTTTATATTGCCGCTCAAATGTTGGGTGCATTTATTGGAGCAGTGATTGTTTGGTTTGCATATCGTCAGCATTTTGATGCAACAGAAAGTGCATCCGATAAATTAGCCGTTTTTTGTAATGCGCCCGCCATCAGAAATACTTTCAATAATTTAATTACAGAAATCATCGGAACGTTTGTGTTGGTATTCGCTGTTTTAAAAATGGCCGATCCTGCCAGCAGTTTAGGTGCATTGAATGCATTACCTGTTGCACTTGTAGTGTTGGCGATAGGGTTAAGTTTGGGCGGACCAACAGGCTACGCCATTAATCCTGCCAGAGATCTGGCACCGAGAATTGCGCATGCTATCCTTCCCATAAAAAATAAAGGAACAAATGATTGGACTTACAGTTGGATACCTGTAGTTGGTCCGATCATTGGTGGTTTGATTGCTGCATTGCTCTTTTATGTACTCGCCTAATTTTTTAAAATTGATCTATCTCAAATTGATTATATGAAATTTTTTTGTTTCATTCCTTCTTTAGTTATCAGCACCATTATGTTTGCACAAACTCCTGAAGAAAATTTAAAAGCAAAAGGCATAGAATTGCCTGTTTTGCCAAAACCTGTTGCCAACTATGTGAATGCAGTGCGAACAGGAAACCTGATCTATTTATCCGGTAAAGGACCCTTGCGAAAAGATGGTACTTATATCACCGGAAAATCAGGGAAAGACATCAGTATTGAACAGGGTTATGATGCAGCCAGATTAACAGCCATCATCCAAATTGCTGTTTTGAAAGATATGATAGGAGATCTTAGTAAAGTGAAAAGAATAGTGAAAGTGCTCGGAATGGTAAACAGCAGCCCGGATTTCTATGATCAGCCAAAAGTGATCAATGGTTTTTCCGATCTGATAGTTGATATATTCGGTGAAAAAGGGAAACATGCCCGTTCCGCTATTGGCGTGGCCTCCCTGCCCATGAATATTGCGGTTGAAGTAGAAATGATCGTTGAAGTGGAATAGCAAATCTCAGCCCTACAGGTCTTTCGAACAGCTTCACATATTTCTATGAAAAAAATATCTTTTTTGTTGAAAAACCTTCATGGTCTGAATCCTCATTCCCTTACCTTTGCGCCCGAAATCGGGCAATCCCGATGACAAAGAAAATAACAATTTCGAAATTTTAAACAAGCAGATATATGGCTTCGAAAGGTAAAATCAAGCAGATCATTGGTGCCGTTGTGGATGTTCACTTTCCTAACGACAACACCTTGCCCGAAATTTACAATGCATTGGAATTGAAAAGAGATAATGGCGATACATTGGTGCTGGAAGTTCAGCAGCACTTGGGTGAAGACAGTGTTCGTACTGTTGCCATGGATGGTACAGAAGGATTGGTTCGCGGAATGGAAGTGATCGATACAGGTAAAGCTATTGCAATGCCTACAGGAGAACTGATCAATGGTCGTTTGTTCAATGTAACAGGTGATGCGATAGACGGGTTGCCCCAGGTAAGTAAAGTGGGTGGTCGTCCTATCCACAATAAACCGCCATTATTCGAAAACTTAAGTACTGCAACAGAAATTTTATATACCGGCATTAAAGTAATTGACCTGATCGAACCTTATGCAAAAGGTGGTAAGATCGGTTTGTTTGGTGGTGCAGGTGTGGGTAAAACAGTATTGATTCAGGAATTGATCAATAATATCGCAAAAGGTCATGGTGGTTTATCAGTATTCGCTGGTGTGGGTGAGAGAACACGTGAAGGAAATGATCTGTTGCGCGAAATGATCGAAGCAGGAATCATGAATTATGGTGATGCTTTCAAACATAGCATGGAAGAAGGCGGATGGGATCTGAGTAAAGTGGATATGGAAGGTTTGAAAGATTCTAAAGCAACTTTCGTATTCGGACAAATGAATGAACCTCCGGGTGCACGTGCTCGTGTTGCTTTGAGTGGTTTAACTATTGCAGAATATTTCCGTGATGGAGATGGTACCGGAAAAGGTCGTGATATCTTATTCTTCGTTGATAATATCTTCCGTTTCACACAAGCCGGTTCTGAGGTATCAGCGTTATTAGGTCGTATGCCTTCAGCGGTAGGTTATCAGCCTACATTGGCTACTGAAATGGGATTGATGCAAGAACGTATCACTTCCACAAAAAATGGTTCTATCACTTCAGTTCAAGCGGTGTATGTGCCTGCGGATGATTTGACCGATCCTGCTCCGGCAACAACATTTGCGCACTTGGATGCAACAACGGTATTAAGCCGTAAGATTGCCGATTTAGGAATTTATCCTGCAGTAGATCCATTGGATTCTACTTCAAGAATATTAACACCATTCATCGTTGGTGATGTTCACTACGATTGTGCGAACAGAGTAAAATTAATTTTGCAACGTTATAAAGAGTTACAGGATATCATCGCGATCCTGGGTATGGATGAATTAAGTGATGATGATAAAATGACCGTTGCCCGTGCAAGAAAAGTGCAACGTTTCTTGTCACAACCATTCCATGTGGCTGAACAATTTACCGGATTGAAAGGTGTGTTCGTTGATATCAATGATACCATCAAAGGTTTCAACATGATCATGGATGGTGAAGTGGATGAATATCCTGAAGCAGCATTCAACTTGGTTGGAACGATTGAAGATGCGATCGAGAAAGGTAAAAAATTAATTGCTGCAGCAAACAGTTAATGAGGTTCAAGGTTGGAAAAGTTTAATGTTCAAAAAGTTAATTGAACATTACATATAAACCTTAAACTTTTTAAACTTTTTAAACTTTAAACATGACATTGGAAATATTAACTCCGGAAAAAAAATTATTCAGCGGCGATGTATATGGCGTTCAATTGCCCGGCATTACAGGATTGTTTGAAGTGCTGGATAAACACGCTCCATTGGTAAGTGCATTGGGAAAGGGCAATTTGAAGATATTGAAAACAAAAAATGAAGCAGAGAATTACACAATTCAAGGTGGATTTGTTGAGGTATTGAATAATAAAGCTACCGTGTTGATTGAAGGCGCAACGGCTGTTTAAAATAAAAAATAATTGAATAAAAAAAGTCCTCCATATTTTTATGGAGGACTTTTTTTATTGTAGTTATAGTAATTCTTCTTAGCGTAATCTGTCAACACTTTTCACCAATTTCTCATCTTTCCAGATATTTCTTGCTGCTAAAAATAAAAAAACAGGAATTGCAGGAGATATAATAGCAGTAAGGGTTATACTGCTTTCTTCAGGTATAAAACTTTGCTTCTGCCAAAAATATAATCCAATGGTACCGATAGATATCAGCATAGAAATGATTGTCATTTTTAATTGCATCTTTCTGTTCTTGTACATAAAAATGGCAATTAGTGCAATGAATGCAAAGGCCGTAGTCGCAGTAATTAAGAGAATATTATACGAACCGTTAACGAATACATTTGTTTTTGTAGCATCATTGATTCTATGGCCAATGAAGAAAGATGTCTTTAAAGAAGTCAATCCTAAAGCACCGGCAATCAATAACCAAATTGTTTGTATTCTCTGTATCATAAAAAAGGTTTAAAAGGTTAATGAAGTCAACTTTAAACTTTTTAAACTTAATGTTATCCCAATTCCGGATATAAAATAAACTGACTCATAAATTCATTCACCTGTGATTTTGTTTTTGATAAAACAGAAGCATCATCTGCATTCATCAAAACAGTATCAATCAGGTTCACTATGAATTCCATGTGTTCTTCTTTCATTCCTCTGGTTGTAACAGCAGGAACACCAAAACGGATACCCGAAGTTATAAAAGCACTTTTATCATCATAAGGTACCATATTTTTATTGGCAGTGATATCTGCATGACCTAAAACCTGTTCAGCTTTTTTGCCGCTGATATTTTTATTTCTGAGATCGATCAGCATTAAATGATTATCTGTTCCATCGCTGATGATTTTATAACCTCTGCTTACAAATGCTTTTGCCATGGCTTGGGCATTGCTTTTCACTTGCTTTGCATAAACCGTAAATTCATCCGTAAGTATTTCCCCGAATGCAATGGCTTTTGCTGCGATCACATGCTCTAATGGTCCGCCTTGTGTGCCGGGAAATACAGCCATATCAATCAAATTGCTCATCATGCGGATATTTCCTTTCACATCTTTTAATCCGAAAGGATTTTCAAAATCTTTTCCCATCATGATCACACCACCTCTTGGTCCGCGTAAAGTTTTATGTGTAGTGGATGTTACAAACTGACAATATTCAAACGGCGAGCTTAATAATCCTTTTGCTATTAATCCTGCAGGATGTGCAATATCGGCCATCACAAAAGCGCCTACTTCATCCGCAACAGCTCTGATTCTTTTATAATCAATATCGCGACTGTAAGCACTTGCACCGCAAATAATTAATTTAGGTTTTACTTCTCTTGCTTTTGATTCGAGCATTGCATAATCGATCAAACCTTCTTCTTTCGTCACTGTATAAAAATGCGGTTTGTATAATTTGCCGCTGAAATTAACAGCAGAGCCGTGCGTCAAATGCCCACCCATGCTTAAATCCAAACCAAGAATAGCATCACCCGGTTGCAGAATAGCCAGCATTAAAGCTGCATTAGCCTGTGCACCACTATGCGGTTGAACATTGGCGTATTCCAGATTAAAAATTTGTTTGAGACGATCAATTGCCAATTGTTCAGTTTGATCAACGATCTCACAACCGCCGTAATATCTTCTGCCCGGATAACCCTCTGCATATTTATTCGTCATCACACCACCCATTGCCTGCATGACTTGCAGAGATGTAAAATTTTCAGAAGCAATCAGTTCAATACCCCTTCTTTCTCTTTCCAGTTCCTGTTTAATCAGGTCAAAAACCAAATGATCTCTTTGCATGTAAATTATTTATAAAATGAATGATATGGATGGGCGTGATGATTTGCGGCAAAAATAGCAGTTCAAAAGCAGGTATCCGCTTTTTGCCAAAAGATGTTTTACACCTAAATAATCCACATAATACCCGATAAAAAAACTTTTTACTATTTTCACGCTCCCTGATCAATGTGTAAGAACAACACATTGACCGAAAAAGCGTGAAGAAGAACAATTGAGTTCATCAAAACAGAACCCTTACATGAAAGCAATTATTCCCGTTGCAGGAGCCGGTACAAAATTAAGACCGCATACATATACACAACCTAAAGCATTAATTCCTATTGCGGGTAAGACTATTTTAAGTTTTATTGTGGATCAGTTACATGAAGCCGGCATCAATGAATTTATTTTCATTGTCGGTTATTTGGGAGAGAAGATACAGGAATATGTAGCACAAACTTATCCGCATCTCACCACACATTTTGTATATCAAAATGAACGGCAGGGGACGGGGCATGCCATTGAACTGGCAAAGAATATTGTGGGTGAAGATGAAGTCTTTGTTACACTCGGCGATACTATTTGTGAATACGATGTAAAAGAAGTGATGGATAGCCCTTACAGTATGCTGGGCGTAAAAAAAGTAGATGACCCTCGTAATTTTGGGGTAGCAGATATTGGGGCTGATGGCTTTATTGAACATGTGATAGAGAAACCATCCATTCCAAAAAGCAACATGGCTTTGGTGGGCTTGTATAAAATAAAAGAGACCCATTTTTTATTTGACTGCCTGCATCATTTATTTGCGCAGAACATCACAACACAAGGTGAATATAATTTGACCGATGCATTGGATTGCATGATCGCACGTGGTGCAAAATTCCAATCCTTCAAAGTAAAGCATTGGTTCGATTGTGGTAAGAAAGAAACACTATTGGAAAGTAATGCCACACTCTTAAAAAAATTCGGCGGTAATGTCATTGACGGGCACGACTTTAAAGATACTATTATCATTCCGCCTGTTAGTATTGCACCGGGTTGCGATATTTCCAATTCCATCATCGGCCCGCATGTTGCCATCGGTGCCAACACTTCCATCAAACATTCTATTGTCCGCGACAGCATCATCGGTTCATACACCAATTTATATGAAGTGGTATTGGATAATTCTTTGATCGGAAGTGATGCTTCTGTAAAAGGATTAAGCAGAAGTTTGAATATCGGTGATAATACGGAGATTGATTTTGGATAGATGAAAAATGTGAAAATGAGTGAATGTGCAGATATGCAAATGTTGAATATCTCGTATTATTGTTTTCGAACTGAGAATTCCTATTAAACTTTGTTGCATCGCACGCTTGTAGCTAACAATGCTACTTTACTTTTTTATCTGCACATTCACATATCTGCACATTTGCACATTTGTATATCTTCACATTTACAAATCTGCACATCATGAACAACCGAATAACAACACTCTTCAACATTAATTATCCCATCATCCAAGCCGGAATGATCTGGGCAAGCGGATGGAAATTAGCAAGTGCTGTAAGTAACGCAGGAGGATTGGGATTAATTGGTGCAGGAAGTATGTATCCTGAAGTGTTGAAAGAACATATCATTAAATGCAAAGCTGCAACTGATCAGCCTTTCGGCGTTAATCTTCCTTTATTGTATCCTGATATTGATAAACATGTTCAAACCATCATTGAACAAAAAATTCCGATTGTTTTTACAAGTGCCGGCAATCCAAAAACATGGACAAATATTTTAAAACAGAATGGGATCATTGTTGTGCATGTGGTGAGCAGCAGTTTGTTTGCACAAAAAGCAGAAGCAGCAGGAGTGGATGCAGTTGTTGCCGAAGGCTTTGAAGCAGGCGGACATAATGGTCGTGAAGAAACAACAACAATGGTATTGATTCCTGCGGTAAGAGAAGCCGTAAAAATTCCGGTGATTGCTGCAGGTGGTATTGCAACAGGAAGACAAATGTTAGCGGCAATGGTTCTTGGTGCAGATGGCGTTCAAATAGGAAGCAGGTTTGTGTGTACGCAGGAAGCTTCGTCACACCCGAGTTTCAAGGAAGCAATTGTTAATGCAAAAGAAGGTGATACGATGCTGAGTTTGAAAAAAGTGGTTCCTGTTCGTTTATTGAAAAATCATTTTTTTGATGAAGTGAAGCAGGCAGAATTACGTGGGGATGATGAAGAACAATTAAAAAATTTATTGGGAAGAGGGCGTGCAAAAAAAGGAATGTTTGAAGGTGATTTGAATGAAGGTGAATTAGAAATAGGACAAGTGAGTGCATTGATCAAAGAAATAAAACCTGCTGCTGAAGTAGTAAAAGAAATTTGGAATGATTTTAAAATGTGCAAATCTGCCAATTTGTAAATATGCAGATGCATGAATTATTTGATTTGCACATCTGCATATTTGCACATTTTTGATTTAACTTTTTCTCACCGCCCATTTCCACATTTCTTTCCAGGTTATTTTTTTACCGTACATCAAAATCCCTGTTCTGTAAATTTTTGCGGCAACCCATGTGGTGCCTAAAAATCCACAAATGAGTAAACCCATACTCAATAATAATTCCCATAAGGTTACACCTTCAGGAATGCCGTGTGCAATACGTGCCATCATTACGATTGGCGATGTTAACGGAAACAAACTTCCGAAAACTGCGAGTCCGCTGTTGGGTTCATTCACTGCTTTGGTCATGATGACGATCGCAAAAATGATCGGCATGGTTATGGGCAATAATAAACTCTGTGCATCCTGCGGATCTTCATTCACTGCACTTCCCACTGCGGCGAATAAAGATGAGTACAATAAATATCCGCCAAGGAAATAAAATATAAAACAACCGATGATCAATGTAAAATTAATCTGATGCAAACTGTTCATCAATTCATTCATGCCACCATTTGCTTTCATCTGTTGCGCTGCCTGCATAGCTTGCATCCCCGCGGGTTGTATGGGTTGTCCCTGCATTTGGTGCAGCATATCGGGAAATATCAATGGCAGTAATAATTGTAAGCCAAATACAATGACAATCCAAATAATAAATTGGATTAAACCTACTGCACCAATACCCGTTATTTTTCCCATCATCAACTGAAAAGGTTTTACGCTGCTTACAATCACTTCTGCAATGCGGTTCATCTTTTCTTCCATCACACCACGCATCACCATGGTTCCGTAAATAAATAAAATGATATAAATTAAAAACCCTGAAATATAGCCAACAATATAACTGATGCCTGCTTTGGTATTATCATCTGATTTGCCATTAATGGTCGCAAATTTTATTCTGTTATTACTGTGCTGCACACTGTCTAACTGCGCTTTTGAAATATTGAGTGACAATAACCTTTTTTCTTCCAGCACATCATCAAAACTTTTTTGAATTTTTTCTCTTGTGATGATGCCGATCGCTTTGTTGGATTTCAGCTGCAGCGAATCTTTTCCCATCAAGTTATAAGTTGAAGGGATATAAATGTATCCGTCGAATTTTTTTTGTTCCAATGCCGTGTTGAGTGATGTTACTGTTTCATTTTTCACCACTTCAAAAGCAATATCATCTTTTGAATTGATCTTTCCATTCAGAATATTTGCTTCATCTGCTACGGCAATACGGAGATTATCATTTGTTTTAACAGAGAAGTAAATGATCATTGCATAAAAAACAAAAATCAATAAAGGCAAAAGGATCGTAGTCAATAAGAAAGTTTTTTTCTGCACACGGCTTAGGAATTCTCTTCTTGCAACCAGAAATATTTTGTTCATACATGTATTTTGATGTTGACTGTTAATTTTTTATTTATGCCGGAACCTGTTGAAAGGCTCTGGATACTGACTTTGTTCCTTCCACTAATTGAATGAAAATATCATTTAACGAAGGAAGTATTTCGTTGAAGCTTTCAACAGTAATATTCTGCTGTATGAAAAACTGCAATACATCATTGCTTCTGTAACCATCTTTTATTTTTACAGTGAATGCATTTTCTTTCTGATCAATCAATTCAAAAGATTCATTGATTTTGTTGGCAGGCTGTTGTTGCAGTTTGATGCTGAATTTGTTTTCTTTGAACTGCTGTTTCACATCTGTAACTGTGCCATCCAATATTTTTTTGCCCAGGTTCATTAACACGATATGGTCACAGATCTCTTCCACCTGTTCCATGCGATGTGTGCTGAAAATAACGGTGCTGCCTCTTTGCGCCAGACCATAAATTTCATCCTTAATTAAATTGGCATTTACAGGATCCAATCCACTGAATGGTTCATCCAGAATAATTAATTTGGGTTCATGCAAAACTGTTGTAACAAACTGTAATTTCTGGCTCATGCCTTTACTTAAATCTTCTACTTTTTTGTTCCACCAGCTTTCCATTTCTAATCGCTTGAACCAGAATTTTATTTTTTCCAATGCATCTTTTTTACTCAAACCTTTTAACTGGGCTAAGTACAAAGCCTGTTCGCCGATCTTCATTTTTTTATACAAGCCTCTTTCTTCAGGCATGTAACCGATCTTGATGATATCGTTGATGGGATCGAATTTTTTCCCGTCTAAAATAATTTCACCGCTATCAGGATAAAATATTCCTGTGATCATTCTCAATAAAGTTGTTTTACCGGCACCATTAGGACCTAATAAACCAAAAATGCTTCCTTTTGAAATGTTGAAACTGATATCATCTACTGCTTTTTGTGTAGCATAATATTTTTTCAGATGTTGTAACTCCAGAATGTTGTTCATGTTTTTTCTTTGTTGAAATTCATTATAAAAATGCAACCTGTACGGGTAAATTTTTGTAATGTTTGATTATTTAGTAGCAACCGTAACTAAAATATTACAATCGGGGTGTGTAATATTATTGCATTTTACGTAAAAATCCATTTCAAATACAAGTCCGGGCTATTTATTTAAGAAGAAACTCAAGAAATTAATCAGTTTATAAGGAAATGAATTTTTGAACAATGATATTAGCAGCCCTTTCACCATCCATCGCAGCACTTACTATGCCTCCGGCATAACCGGCACCTTCACCGCAGGGAAATAAATTTTTTATTTGGGGATGCTCCAGTGTGATCGCATTTCTCGGAATACGAACAGGTGATGAAGTTCTGCTTTCTGTAGCGACAATCACAGCATCATTACTGTAATACCCCTGCATTTTTTTGCCGAATGCTTTAAATCCTTCCTGTAAACTTCTATGAATAAAATTTGGCAATACATTTTTTATCTGATGAGAAATAATTCCGGGTAAATAACTGCAATCCGGTAAGGATGAAGATATTTTATTGTTGCAGAAATCAACCATGCGTTGCGCCGGAGCCACAAATTTTCCGCCACCTGCATGGAATGCTTTTTGTTCGATGGATTGTTGAAAATGCATTAAGGTTAAAGGTGTAGGGTGTAAGGTAGAAGCTGTATGCTGAATTGCTTCTTCCCCTAACCTTATACCATCTACCTTCAACCTTTTAAAATAATCAACAGCGTCTTTCATTTCAACTGTCACCACCATTCCGCTGTTGGCAAAGGGATTATCTCTTTTGGATGGACTCCATCCGTTCACTACCAATTCATTCGCATTGGTTGCCGCCGGTGCAATGATACCACCGGGGCACATACAAAAACTAAATACACCTCTTTCATTCACTTGTTCCACTAAACTGTACGAAGAGGGCGGTAAATGTTCATCACGCAAGGCACAATGATATTGGATGGAATCAATTAATGTTTGCGGATGCTCTACTCTTACACCTAAAGCAAAAGGTTTTGCTTCAATTAAAATATTTTTTTGATGGAGTAATTCAAAAATATCCCTTGCAGAATGTCCTGTTGCTACAATAACCGCATTGGCAAAGAAAGAATCACCATCAGCAGTCTTTACACCTTTTACTTCATCCTTATCAATAATAAAATCTGTTACTTTTTTTTCAAATAAAAATTTCCCGCCACAATCAACGATCATTTCGCGAATGGAAGTAATGATATGCGGCAGTTTATTGGTGCCTATATGCGGATGAGCTTCGTATAAAATTTTTTCTTCGGCACCAAACTGCACAAATAAATTCATGATGCGGTTAATATCGCCGCGTTTAGAACTTCGGGTATATAATTTCCCATCACTGTAAGTGCCGGCACCGCCTTCACCAAAACAATAATTACTTTCGGGATTGATAATGCCTTCTTTATTCAGTGCTGCAAGGTCTCTTCTTCGGGCACGAACATCTTTTCCTCTTTCTATGATGATGGGTTGAATTCCTTTTTCCAATAAACGAAGTGCTGCAAATAATCCTGCCGGACCTGCACCAACAATGATGACTTTTTTATTTGAATCATCAACTTCTTTAAAAGAAATCTTTTCAATTTCTCTTTGATGAAAAGGTTCGTCAATAAAAGTCTTTACAGTAAGATTGATCCAAACCTGCTGCCTGTTTCTGGCATCGATGGATTGTTTGATTTTATAAAATCCGGTAATGGAATTTTCTGCAACAGCGGATGCTTGTGCTACATGCCTGCGGATGGCAATATTGTCTGCAGCCTCTGCGGGCTTTAATTTAATTGAAATATCTTTTTGCAAGTTGATAGGTTTTTATCCTATAAAACAATAAATGATTTAGAAGGGCAGATCATCCACTGCATCGGCCGGTGGTGCATCCGGAACAAAATCAGGTGCATTATTCTGTTCACCTAATTTTACAGATTCCATTCTCCATGCATCTAAATTGGTGATATAATTTTCTTTGCCGTCTTTTACCCACTTGCTTCCTTTTAAATTAAACAACACTTTTACTTCATCGCCGATATTGAACCTGTCAGGCATAGCTGTTTTATCCTGAACGCATTGAAATTTTACATAATTGGTAATAGCGCGGCCATTAATGTCTTCTGTCTTTTCAACTACAAATTCTCTTGTTTTAAAAGTTTCTGTACGTTGAACAATATCGAATTTGGCGACTAATTTCCCTGTGATTTCGTAACTCATATTTTCTGTGTTTGAACAGCAAAAGTAGTAGTTTAATTTTTTTCATCTTTAATTAAAAAATGATTGTATTTCTTTCTGCAATATTGTATCTTTCATCTCCCGCCCTGCTGCTTATGTTAAAAAAAATTGTTACATATTTTTTATTCCTTTTCGCATGTCTGAATGCTGCAGTATGTTTTGCACAAACAGCCGTAATTGAGTTTACTGATTATAAGATTGATGGCACATTGAAAGCTGACAGCGGGCTTTTGAAATTATTAATGCCTTATTCTGATAGTGTAAACAGATCAATGAATGCAGTGATCGGTTTTTCCATTAACGGACTTACTAAAAAACAACCGGAAAGTACGCTCGGTAATTTTATGGCTGATTGTATGAAGACAATGGCAGAAAAAAAATTCAATCAAAAAGTCGATATCGCGTTTATTAATTACGGAGGTATCCGATCTTATATTCCCAAAGGAGAAATTTCCGTTGGCAAAATATATGAATTGATGCCATTTGATAATTTGATCGTTCTTCAAAAATTATCAGGAAAGGTACTGCAACAATTTTTGGATAAAATGGCAAACAGAGAAGGCTGGCCTGTATCAGGATTAACAATGTCTATAAAAGATAGGAAAGCCATCCATGTTTTGATCAATCATAAACCATTGGATGAAAATGCAACCTATATAGTAGCCAACAGCGATTATATTGCCAATGGGGGAGATGATTGTGAAATGTTGCGTGGTATCCCGCAAATAAATATGGGCTATTTATATCGCGATGCATTGATCGAATATATTGTATCGCTCAGCAAACAGGGAAAAACAATTGATGCGAAAACTGATAACAGGATTGTATATGCGAATTGACAGGCGAAAATTCATCCGGCAAAGTTCATTGGCAGGCGCTGCATTATTTGCATCTGCTGTTTTGCCGAATGATGTATTTGCGGAAAAAGAATTTGACCGAATCACCATTTTGCATACCAATGATGTACATAGTCAATTAGAACCTTTTCCAATGGACGGCAGCAAGAACGCAGGATTGGGTGGTGTGGCTGGAAGAGCATCGTTAATAAAACAGATAAGAGCCGAAAATGCAAATGTTTTGTTATTGGATGCCGGTGATATCTTTCAGGGAACACCTTATTTTAATTTATACCATGGCGAACCTGAAATAAAAGCAATGAGTATGGTGGGATATGATGCAGCAACAATGGGAAACCATGATTTTGATAAAGGAATAGAAAATTTTGCAACACAAATTAAAGATGCTAACTTCCCAATCATTATCTGCAATTATAATTTCAGCAACACCGCGATGAACAATAAATTTATTCCATATAAAATTTTTCAAAAAGGAAATTTAAAAATTGGAGTGTTGGGTGTTGGCATCGAATTAAAAGGATTGGTTGCTGAAAATTTATATGAAAAAACTGTTTATCAGGAACCGATCGAATCTGCAAATCGCACTGCAGAAATTTTAAGAAAAAATAATTGTGACATGATTATTTGCCTTTCTCATCTCGGAGATAAGTACGCTGAAGCTAAAGTAAGTGACGAAATACTGGCAAAAGAATGTTTCGACATAGATTTAATTATTGGCGGACATACCCATAAATTTTTTGATTCTCCCAAAGTTTACCGAAATCAACGCGGAGGTGATACCGTTGTAAACCAAGTGGGATGGGGCGGAATACAGCTCGGCAGATTGGATTATTCTTTTGCCCGATCGGGAAAGAAAAAAGCGTTTGAAGCCCATACTGTTGTTATAGGGAAAAAAACAAGAGAATAAAAAATTTTTTTTTCGACATAAAGTGTACATATTCGCATTCTGTATTAATTTTTTGAAAACAATATTTTTAGGGTTTAAAAAATTAAGCAGCCAAAACAAGAATTACGAAGAGCATAAAAATCTTAACTCATTATAAAAGTCACTCAATTATTGTATGGCAAAAAACGCTGAAGCTGTCTGGACTAACTGCTTAAAAATTATTAAGGACATAGTAGAATGGCAACATTTTAAAACTTGGTTCGAACCTATCAATCCAGTTGAATTAAAAAACAATGTTTTATTGATACAGGTACCGAGTCAATTTTTTTATGAATACCTCGAAGAGCATTATGTAAATCTTTTAGCTAAAACTTTAAAAAGAGAATTAGGTAAAGATGCCAGATTGGAATATCGCATTATGGTCGACAGCGGCAATGGTCGTAACGGCAGTATGGACATTCCGGCCAGCGGTATGAAAACTTTCAGTAACAACGAAATGAATTTTCCTTTAGTGATAGATAACCCCGTTAAAAATCCTTTTGTTATTCCAGGTTTGAAAAAAATGCAGATCGATCCTCAGTTAAATCCAATTTATATTTTTGACGCTTTTATAGAAGGTGATTGTAATCGAGTTGCACGCCGTGCAGGAAAAACCGTGGCAGAAAAGCCCGGAGCCAATTCATTTAATCCATTAGTTATTTATGGCGGTGTGGGTTTAGGCAAGACCCATTTGGCTCAATCAATCGGAAATGAAGTAAAAAGATTGCATCCCAATAAAGTGGTGTTATATGTGAGCAGTGAAAAATTCATCAACCAATTTCAGGATCACAGCCGTAATAATGCGATCAATGACTTTATACATTTCTATCAATTGATAGATGTATTGATTATTGATGATGTACAATTTTTCAGTCGTGCAGAAAAAAGTCAGGATGCCTTCTTTGCTATCTTCAATCATCTGCATCAAAGCGGAAAACAATTGGTATTAACTTCTGATAAACCACCCAAAGATCTGGATGGCATGCAGGAAAGATTGTTGAGCCGTTTTCGTTGGGGATTAAGTGCCGACTTGCAATTACCCGATTACGATACAAGAATAGAAATACTTGAACGTAAGATGAAGAACGACGGTTTAGACATGAGCAAAGAAGTGGTGAAATATGTGGCATATAATATCAGCACCAATGTTCGTGAATTGGAAGGTGCATTGATCTCTTTATTGGCTCAATCATCACTCAATAAAAAAGATATTGATCTTGAGTTGGCTAAAAAAGTATTAAGAAATTTTGTAAAGACCAGCAGCAAAGAAATTACTATCGAAGCTATTCAGAAGATGGTATGCGAATATTTTGCTGTGCCTTACGAAAGATTATTGCACAAAACAAGAAAGAGAGAAATTGTTCAGGCTCGACAAATAACTATGTATCTCGCCAAAGCATTTACCAAGAACTCTTTAAAAACAATTGGAGAGCATTTTGGAGGAAGAGATCATACCACTGTGATACATTCTTGTCAGACCGTAAAAGATTTAATGGATACAGATTCCATTTTCCGTGAAAATGTGATGGAGTTAACACAGAAAGTCCAGTTGGCTGCCATGTAAACAGTTTGTATATACAATATTTCGAATCTAAATTCAGTAAATAAAAACTACAGGATTTAGATTTTTTATTTTTTAGGATTTTACACACCGTCTCCCTATTTTTGCAGCCCTCAATATAAAGAGGTAATCCACCGAGGTGAGGTGGGTGAGTGGCTCAAACCAGTAGTTTGCTAAACTGCCGTACGGGTTAAACTGTACCGAGGGTTCGAATCCCTCCCTCACCGCAAGTAAGATTGTACACAAACTCGGGAAGTAGCGCAGGCCGGTAGCGCACCTGGTTTGGGACCAGGTGGTCGCAGGTTCGAATCCTGTCTTCCCGACACAATTACAGAGGAAATCCTTTATTAGTAAGGGTTTCCTCTTTTTTTTAGAGATATTTTAGAGAACTTTTATAAGGTTCTTGTCAGTTGAGATACTTTAAGAGTAGTATTCACACTCGTATTTGTCAATTTAGAAACCTCACGAATAGATAGTCCTTTCTCAAGATATTTTATTACTTCGGGGTATTTTTTTAATGTCTTCTCTTTATTATCACCTGAATTCTTAGGACGCCCCAAAACAACTCCCTTATCTTTTAGATTCTGTAATGCAACCTTAACTCTTGTTTTTAAAGTTATTGTTTCCATCTTGGCTATTTCAGCCATAAGAGACAGAATTAATCCTGTGATATGGTTTTCTTTCCCATTCTCATCTAAAGTTTGAAGATTTAAGTTTTGGATATAAAGAGATACTTTATTATCGGTTAAAAAAGAGAGTAGTTGGTGAAATCCAAGACTTGTTCTACTTATTCTACTAATCTCCCAACACACAACAATCTGTGGTTTCTTTTGTAAAACAACATTTTTTAATTGTTGTATTCCCTCTCTATCTTCATTTTTCTTTGTGCCTGAAATAGTTTCCCTAATAGTATCAACAACATCCCA
>Ga0364866_10544_pt1 | contig 21712 bp, 19 predicted proteins | sample ExccelAu500001D3_3_FD_206913 | JGI IMG/M metagenome (GOLD analysis project Ga0364866, IMG submission 206913) | Enriched cells from Trout Bog Lake Hypolimnion, Wisconsin, USA - BchlTB.Aug13.5000.01.D3 | ecosystem: Environmental > Aquatic > Freshwater > Lake > Hypolimnion/Profundal zone | place... | reverse complement strand
GTTCTGATGGCTTCAGTCATTGTGACGACGGCAGGTAAAGTTTCACGGGAGTGCGCGAGGTGGTAAGCAGAGAGAACCAAGTTCTTTGACGATATGAATAGCCAAACATAGGCCCACTCTCCGATGATTTTGATATAGGTTTCATCACCGGCGGATGTGTCATCCACGGGACCTTTGTGTTGCAAATTGAAGCGGTGGCAGTTATAGGCGGCAGATTCGGCGTAATTGAGGACAGTTTGGTAAGAAACGTTGATATTAAAGACTTTTTGCATGATGTAAGCAGTTTTACGTGCAGAGATGGCGAAGGAGACGTAAAAGGACAGGATGAGTCCGAGGATGTTTTGAGAGTTATGGATCCTGTTAATATCGACGAGTGGTTTATTAGGGCCAGGATGAACAAGATCAGCGGCTTGGAATAAATATTCGCGGTATATGTAGCAGAGTTTAAATTGAGAAGATTTTATTTTTTGTAAGATTTTTTCTGCTGGATTAAGTTTGTTGAGGGCATTAAGGCGGTGAGGGCAATTATCATTGCAGCATTTGTGTATAATGACGTTTAGAAGGACTTTCCAGCGGAATAAGGCATGTTGGCAGTATGGGCAGAAGTATTTGGCTTTAAGGGCTCTTTGAGAACGATTATCGGCCTGAAAAAGAGACGAGCAGACCTTGCAGAGCAACTGAGATCGTTTTTTGCCATCGTTGTAATACAGGTACTGATGCGGTGCAGCGCAAAAAGGGCATTGTTCGGTCTGAGGGACGGGTTTCCCGTCTTGAACTTTGATGGTTTTAAGCGGGTGGCCATGTTTGGCTTGATAGGCTTCGAGCAGTGTTCGGTAATCTAAGTTTTGTTCTTTTTTTTTGCGGGTTGGGTCAATGGCGCAGACGGATCGACGGTAAAATTTCGATAGTTCGGATGTTTCTCCCGGAATGCGTCCTTGGGGTTCACAGGGAATTCTTTACGTCCCTGCAGGATATCCGAAAGTTCTTTGTTGATGAATTCGAGATGCTCACGAGGGAATTTTGAGCAGAGCCAGACAACAAAACGAGAGAGTTGATCCATAGGCATAGGGTTGACCTCCATGATCATTACAATAACGTTTTTGCTGGGGGAGGACAAGTTCAATAATCAAAAATTGCTGGCAGTATTAAAGATAAGAAAAAAAAGAATAAAAAAGATTAAAAAATTTTGACAGAACCAAGTTAAAACACAGGAGGAAAAGAATGAAGAATTTAACTTTTGATTTTTGGGTGTTGTTGGTTGGGATAGGTTTATGTTCAGCGTTATTTATTGGCAATAAGGATGGGATGGCTACGACCACAAATTCAATCACAAATGAGATAACAAATTCAATCACAAATGAAGAGATACCAGCAGGAATAGATATTAATTTAGTTGCACAGGATAAGAATCTAAATGGGCCTGTTACGGCAAATACAAAAGTAGTTTCCTTGGCGGCGACTGTAACAAATCATACTGGTAATACGTATAGCTCGATAGTTTTGACGCCACTAAATGTGCGTATAGCGAATTTCCCTCAGAACGCTCTTGCTGATACGACATATCAGCTTGATGGCCCTCAAAGTGGTGGTGGGTATGATACAAATGGGTATAGTGCTATATATCCATCTTCTCGTCATCTTTATGACGTAGCGGGTAATTATGGTGTGACATTGAAGAATGTTCTCGCCAAATATTCAATAGTGGCGACAGTTGATTTCAATGTTAAGTTATTTATGGGGGCTTCAAATACACCAGTCGCTTCTTATACTACGGAGATTCAAGACATTATAAAAGATTAGTTATAATTGTATTTTGTGCCAATGGTAAAAAGCCCGAGTCAGTTTAGATTCGGGTTTTTTATTTAATTAAGAAGTTGTGACACATTGGGTTATTAATTTAGAAAGAAGTAGGCAGACTAGACACGACTTTTCAATAATAGTTCACAAGCGCTCTCGTCATTGAGGGGGCTTTTTTCTTGAACAGAATATATTTGTTTGTTATGAGTTGCTCTGATAGAGTAGTTACTATGAATGATGATTTCATTGACTTCATGACTAGCGGCGGAGACGATTTAATAAATGGCAGAGAGTGTCTGCACTGTCATAAATGGGTTGCTCCCGGAAGATATTGAAAAAGTTGATACTAAGTGTCCGCATTGTGGTGAGAGCGTTTAAACGATAGCCAGGTACAGTCGTATAGTTTTTGTTCAAAATTAAAGCTGTGCTAAATAAATAGGATTAGACACAACAGTGAAAGGATTTTATGAGCGAAGAAGATGTTGAAATTGATGTAAGTAAATTTTATACGGCATATAATGACAAGGGGCAGCGTTTGCATACTCAATTTCCAAATGCTTTGCTGATGGCGATGTGCGGGTCAGGCTTAAGTACAGTGGAAATGCGAATTATTAATTTTATTGCTAGGACGTCTTTTGGTATTAAAAATCGAGAAGAAACTTATTACTTGGGAGCTGACGATTTCAAAGAATTTACTGGGATTCAAAAATCACATTTTTCAAATACGATACGGAAGATGCTCAAAGAGCAAAAGATTTTTCGAGGCATGAAAAGCGGCGACAAATACAAATATGCTGTCAATCTTTTGCGTTTAGGATGCACAATGAAGTATTACAGAAATGTAAACGCAGGTTACAAGTTACGTAATAAAGAATACACTTTTGATGATGAAAGTTACGCTTTTAGTAACAAGGCAGATGTCAAAAGTGACACAATTGTATATAATTCAGATGGTTATGATGGCGACGATAATCTACAAATAAAGATAGATACAAAGACTGATACAAAGTCTGATAAAAAGAAATTAGCTTCAGCTCGTAGCTTAGGGGCTACTAGCGCTGAAGCTGTTAAAAGTAAATTATCAACTGCTACTAAGTCTGCTGGTGCAAGTTTTAACAATGCTACTGTCATGAGTGCTACAGATAAAGGCGCATCTGATAAAGTGCTTGAACTAGAAAAACTGCTGGCTGCTTTTGATGAAGAAGTTGTGCAAGGCAGTGCATCATCAGCAGTCAAGGTAATGGTTAAGCATATGCATATATTAGAAGATGCTGGTTGGAGTGCAGGTGCAATTTGTGTTCATTGGCAAAAGAATTGGACAAAACGCAATACTAATAATAAAGGTGAAGCATTTAATCTTTCAGATTGGAATGAAGCAATGACAATTTATCAAGAAGAAGTCAAACAGCGTAAGGACTAATTGCAATCAGTTCTTGAAAGAACGATTGACTGTGGGGCTACTGTGGCGCTTGGAAACGCTGTTATATAGCAATGGATTGAGACATCTTTTAAGTTTGAGCAACTGAAATACTGCTAATTATGGTTGCGTGGATTTTTCAGATTTTGCGTTTAAATCATTTGTGTCGGCGATAAACGTAAAGGACAGTAGGGTAGTAAGTTTAAAAGCATTATTGAGTTGCGGGTAGGTAGGAATCAAAATAATCGGATTTTTTGTCACTAGGGACACTACTTAGCTCAAAAATTGCTTCTCCCACACAAGGCGCAGTCGTTTTAGACTTGTTTCTGCTTAATTATCCTCTTCAAATTTCTTCTAAAAGTAAGCCCATAATTCGTAAAAGTGAACCCATAATCGCTAAAAGTGAGCCCATAAGCACTGAATTTAGTACTGTTTTTAATGTCATTTCGACGATGAATTGACGATTTATGGGTTTCTATAGGTTAGCTATTGAGGTTTTAATTCTTGCCTTGTACTATTAAATTGATGAGATTTAGTAGTTTCACGAGGAGGAATTGATACAGTGCAAGTCTATAAGAGGGTCAAGTGTAATCGTTGCTCAAAGCACATTGAATTAAGAAACGGTGATGACAGGCTCAAGAAAATCACTTGTACTCGCTGTGGGGATGTTTATAACATCAATGCTGAAAATTCGACTTACTATATTGATTACTGTTTCAATCATAAGCGTCATCGTGAAAAAGTGGGTTCAAGCAAAGCTCTTGCTGAAAGCGTGTTAGCTAAAAGACAGACACAGATTATTGAGGGCAAGTTCTTTGATATTGAACAGAGACCACGTATCAAGCTCATTGCTTTTGCTAAGACTTTCATCAGTAGCTACTGCAAGCCTAATAAAATCTCATGGTTCATTGATGAATACTATCTTAAAAAGATAACTGAGTTCATGGGTGATATTTATTTGGATGAGATAACGCTCATGCGTGTCGAAGAATATAAGAAACATCGCTTGCAGTTTGTCAAGCCAGCTACAATCAATCGTGAAGTGACTTGTTTGCGGACAATGATGTACAAGGCTGTTGAATGGGACTTGCTTAAAGACAATACAATCAAGCGGGTCAAGAAATTCAAAGAAGAATCTCACAGACTGCGCTTCTTGGAAAGAGATGAAATAGAGCGATTGCTTGCTCATTGCAATCAGCACATCAAGAATATTGTCATATTTGCTCTTAATACTGGTATGCGTCGTGGTGAGATACTTAGACTTAAATGGGACGACATTGATTTTATTAATGACTTAATCTATGTGCTGATAACAAAGAATAAAGAAAAGCGTATCATTCCGATGAACAGCACACTTAAACAGCTATTGCTTAGTATCAAGGAAGGCAGCGTAAACAAGTATGTATTTTGTAATGGCACTGGTGAAATAGTCAAAAGCGTACGAACAGGGTTTACAAATGCAATGAAAAGAGCTAACATTAACAACTTTAGATTTCATGACTTAAGACATACATTTGCAAGTCATCTGGTGATGAGTGGTGTTGATTTAAACACAGTCAGAGAGTTGATGGGGCACAAAACGATTGAAATGACGCTTAGATACGCTCATTTGTCACAAACGCATAAAACGAACGCTGTGGAGCTGTTAAGTCAGCGAATTGACACTGGATTGACACACGACACAGTAAGTGAAAATACAGTAAAAGAAGCAATGACCCAACTTCAATCAAATAATTAACTTATAACATTGCGCCTGTAGCTCAACTGGATAGAGCATTAGTCTTCGGAACTAAGGGTTGGGGGTTCGAGTCCCTCCAGGCGCGTTTTTTAAGATTTAGGACTCTCATTAAAATTGCTCGTCGAGCAATAATTTGAAGCACTTCATCAAAATGGCCATTACCACCAAGTCTCTTGCCTGTAAGCTAACGGCGTATGAAGCTCACCGACTTATTCAAAGAATTTACCGCTTATGCTTTATTGGAAAGGTGTTTGGAACCATTTACTCATTCACCAACGACAACAAGGCAACTCACCCAGGACGATTATCAATTTAATGAAGGGTTTGAGGTCATTTTGTACCTTCTTGGTCAAGCGTGGTCATCTGGTCAAAAACCCCTTTGACGGCATGGAAAAGCCCAAACTCCCCCGCAAGCTACCTGAATTTTTGGATGAGGAAGAAGCAAGGGACTTACTTAGGGCCTGTTTAGACAGAAAGCTCTTTTATAAATCCCAATATTATAGGGATGTAGCCATCATAGCCATGTTTCTATTTACGGGGGTAAGGCTCAAGGAGCTTCTTAACCTCCGCTTACCTGATTTAAACCTTGAACGGGGCTGTATCAAGGTGTCAGCCAAGAATAAAGAGCGGTTAATCCCCCTCAATGAAACAGTCATTGAATACATAAAGGATTATCTCAAGGTCAGGCCCCAGCGGACAGTAGATAACGTCTTTGTCTCGACCAATAGGAGGGACAAGGCATTGACCAGAGAGGGTCTTTATAACCTGTTTGGGGAGTTAAGACGAAAGCTCAAGCTCCATAAGAAAATCTCTCCTCAAATTCTACGGCATACCTTCTGCACCCTCATGCTTAGAAATGGGGTCAACATAAGGGACATTCAGCTTCTTGTGGGCCATTCGGACATTTCTACGACGGCCAAGTTCTATTTGGGCTGTGATACGGAGCAATTAAAGATAGCCATTGATAAACACCCGTTGAACTTAAATTAAGGGGGTGATGTTTATGATATTTTTGTGGTTCATTTTTTGCGTTGTTTGTGGAGTTTCCCCCCCTTTGGGCATAGTAGCCGTTGTTATATTTTTGATATTCAGGTCTTGCGGGACAGGGAATAGATAGAAGTAGAAAATTCAGGCCCCCATTCACGATTTCGCAAATATGACCACCCCTTTCCCAAGAGCCGTAAAATTTAAGTCAGTGAGACTAAGAGTCAATGGTCTGGCATTTTCAGGTATGGAACAGGAGGGGACAAAAGCGTTTTTTCCTGAAAAGTGACCAAATGGGCTTGTTTTCTTGTGAAAAAGAGGGAAAATATGGTAATTTTCTTTAAAAAATGGCTATTTTGAAGTTTTTTGGGGCCCAAAAACATTGATTTTGTGCGTATAAATAGTGTTTTCCCTAAACTTCTATAATCATTTATTGACGTAACATATTGATAATAAACAAACTTCATTCATGGATAACATCATATTATCCGTGAATTGAACATTACGAAAATTGTTTTTTAGGGTTTACAGGAACCATTTTAAAGGGAATTTTTAAATAAATCATTTAATTTTCTAAGGCAAGGCGCTTGAATATGGCAACCTTTCAGGATTCAATCTATTGACAGCTTTGAATAATATGTTATACTAATACTCAAATAGGTTCATTAGGAGTGAACTTTATGATGATAGAATATAACAATTCCCACTCGGGTGGAATTTCCAAAGATAGCAGAGAAATGCTTGATGCTGTCAATAGGCAGTTTCCTGGGCCTTTTGAGGTATCGGATTGCTCAAAAGGGAACGGCCCAAAACCAAAAGACTATTGGCTCATTGGACTTCTAAGGGTTGGTTGACCCGTGTCCGTCGGGGGCTTTATATTACTGTCCCTCTTGGGACAAAGAATCCCAAAACTCGCTGTGAAGCCCCCTGGATTGTCGCCAATAAAGTTTTTTATCCTTGCTATGTGGGAGGATGGAGTGCTTGTGAGCATTGGGGATTGACCGAACAAATATTTGATAGCATTGTTATTTTTACAGCCAGAAAGATTCGCCATTCAAAATCAATAATACAGGGCGCAACTTTTCTTTTGAAGCCGCTTAAAGAAAAGTATTTCTTTGGGCTGAAAACTGTTTGGCAGGAGAATACCAAGATTCAGGTTTCTAATCCGTCGAGAACCATTGTAGATATTTTAAACGACCCCTCGGTTGGCGGGGGTATGCGCCATGTGAACGATATTATAAAGGAATATTTCTCGGGGGAATATAAAGACGAGAAACAACTCATTGAATACGCTAAAAAATTGGGCAATCGGGCGGTATATAAACGATTGGGGTATATTGTTGAAATAAACAAATTAGAAGCTCACTTATTATTAGAAATTTGTAAAAATAATGTGAGTCAGGGGTTTTCCATGCTTGACCCTACCGTTACTCCTAAAGGCCGTTATATAAGAAAATGGAATTTGCGTATCAATGTTAATCTCATTGAAGGGGTAGTCAATGATAAGCCATGAAGAAATAAGAGGTCTTGTCGGAGAATGGGGTTTAAGGGAAGATGTCATTGAAAAAGACTATGTGATTGGCTGGGTCTTGTGGGGAATCAGCACGTCTGATGAGTTAAAAAGCTCCTGGGTTTTTAAAGGCGGTACTTGTTTAAAGAAGTGTTATATTGAAACTTACCGTTTTTCCGAGGACTTGGATTTTAGCGTGTTGGCTGGCGGCCCTGTCAAGCCAGAAGAACTTGAAGGTATTATCAAACGGGTATTAGACAGAGTTTATGAAGAATCAGGGATTGATTTTTCTGTTAAACAACCTTCCTTTAAATATTTTTCAGACCATCATTATACGGAAGGAAGCATTTATTATCGTGGCCCTCGCAATTCGCCTAATCCGTCGAGAATTAAGTTGGATATTACGGGAAACGAGAAGGTAGTCAACCCTTCCGTGTTGCGGGACATTATTCATCCATATACCGATGCTTTCCAAGATTCAACGAAGGTGCGTTGCTATGCCTTTGACGAAATTTTTGCCGAAAAACTAAGGGCGATGGGCGAAAGGGGTAGACCTCGTGATTTATATGATATTGTATTGCTTTTCCGTCGCAACGACCTTCAAACCCAACCAAAGCACATCAGGACGATATTGGAAAAGAAATGTGCTTATAAAAATATCCCTGTCCCAACCTTTGCCGCCATTGAATCTTCACCTAACAAGGATGAGCTTATCAGTGAATGGAAGAACATGTTAGGTCATCAATTACAGGTTTTGCCTCCATTTGACCAATTTTGGGCAGATTTACCGAAGTTATTTGCCTGGATTGAAGGGACATTGGTTACGCAACCCCTTGATGCGGCTCCTTCAAAGGTGGGAGAAGAAGTCTGGACTTTACCACCGACATTATGGACATCGGGAACGGGTGTTGCCCTTGAACCCATACGTTTTGCCGCTATCAATCATTTATGTGTTGAGCTTGAGTACATGAAACAAGGGATTGAATTTAAAAAATATCTGATAGAACCGTACTCTTTGCGAAGGACATTGGATGGAAACATTATTTTAAAAGCCGTTAAACACAATTCGCCCAAGCCCGATGGCACATTCCGTATAGATTGGATACGAAAAATAAAGGTATCCGAAATTCCGTTTATTCCGAAATATCAGGTTGAATTTAACCCCGCAGGTTCGATAAATACACCACCGACAGCCACCAAGAGCGGCTATGGTTTAGGAAGAACGGCATCAAGGAGCCATGCCCGAAGAATCAGTAATCCCTATAGCACAAAGTATGTTTTTCAATGCGGGGTATGTCAAAAGACGTTTACAAAATCCAAGAATGACTTTACACTTGGAGTGCATAAGAACTCATGGGGGATGATTTGTTCTAATCGTAGAGGATTTCTTGTTGGATATAAATAAAAGTTACAAGGAGCACTTTAAAAAGAGTAATTAACATTAACCAGTAACAGACAAAGAAAGGAGAAGGCTTACAGGGGCAAGCCTTTTGATGAAACTGGCAGATATTCTTAAAAGTGCTAAATTTTTATTCTTGAGAGAGCTAAAATTTAGTAAGAGAACAAAATTTTAAGCGTCTTCGGAACTAAGGGTTCGTGGTTCGAGTCCACGCAGGCGCATTTAATATAGCCTTCGCCTCACCAAGGAACAGGGAATATGGCGCATTCTAGAAATTCTTAACTTCTTCCCATAAGCCGCAACAGCAATTTATAACCTCCCTATGCACATGAAGTAGATCGATAGTTGACATAAGGCACACACTGTGCTATATATTGAGTATGGAGCTTGATTGGGATAACGAAAAAAGCAATTGGTTGAAAGAAGAGCGCAATATTTGTTTTGAAGATATTGCTGTTGCTTTGGAGCAGGGAGGGCTGGTAGATTTAAAAGACCATCCAAATCAAAGCAAATACCCCAATCAAAAAATGATGGTTGTTAGTTGGGCAGAGTACATTTATCTTGTGCCTTGTGTCAAAACGAAGGACGGGTACTTTTTGAAGACCATTTTCCCAAGCCGTAAGGCAAAGAGAGATTATCCAAAGGAAGGGATGAACGATGAAAACTCTAAAACTTGACCCAGAAGAAAAAGAATTATTGGAAGCCTATGAGCGGGGGGAATTAAAAACCTCAAAAGACTTTAAGCAAGAATCTAAATTAATTCGACAAGCCGCAACAGTGACTTTACGTAAAGACCGAAGAGTCAACATTAGGCTTGCCAACCGTGATTTAGATGGCATCCGTGCTAAAGCCGCCGAAGAGGGGATTCCCTATCAAACGCTGATAGCCAGCGTCTTGCATAAATTTGTTTCGGGACGTTTAATAACTCGTTAAAAGGTTCAAATGATGTGAATGGTCACATAATTAATTTTGTCCAACAGTAACAAAAGAAGAAAGGGGGAAGACTTACAGGTTAGGTCTCACTCCCATAAGCCGCAACAGCAACTTATAACCTCCCTGTGCACAAGCACAAAAACTGGCAGGATCCCTAAAAATATTGCATACTTTGGCATATATGCTAAAGAATTTAAATTCAAAAAAAGTAATAGTTATAGGGCTTGTTTTTGCCTTTTTGGCTAATTCTTTGGGGCCGATGCCTTTTGCCCGGGCAGATGAATTTTATTTGCCTGTTCCCGGCAAAATGGTGGCATTAAGCCCTGCCTATAGCCCGGCTGTGCTTAAAGGAATTAAATTAGACCCTAAAAATCCTTTCCGGTTCCATTTCTTTGTTGATACCGGCGATTCGCCAACCAGGGGACATGTCCCTGAAGGGGACGTGTCCCCAAGCCGGCTGCCAACCAATGAACCGTTGAAGGTGAAAGCATCCCAAGGAAATAACCAAACACAAAACGAAGAATTACGAACTGAAGCGACCAAGTTAATCAAGTATTTCCTTGCCAGCCTGACCATCCCCGAAAAAGACCTTTGGGTCACCTATTAGAAGGCGTGTGTCAAGCGAAAAAAGCGCCGCCCGTCGATAAAATAGCTTTATTTTAACGAAGATCATAAGATTTAGTCGTTAGAATAAACAATAAAAGAACCCGCGTCCTTCATTTCTATCGTATTGAATAACGGATGCCCTCATCTCAAGAATGTGCTGCATGGATGTAGGGGAGATCCGTTTCAGTCACCTATCCGGATCAAGGCGTTGAGATGTAGCTTCGCGGCCCCTGGACGAAGACGTCCCCAGAAAATCATCGGTACCATCAGCTGTGTCCAAATGGTAAAAAATACAATTTTCATGGTTTAGTACCAACCCTTAACGGCTCACAGGATGGGCGGATCAAAAATTGTTTATTTTTAACAACCATATATTATCGGCGGTTGAGTTTCTCAATCAATCTAAAGGGCTCGAACGTCCCAACCCACAAGCATGATTTACCCAACCCACCGAATTAAGCGAATAGTTTTGACGAATCGAATTCAATATTATTTTTCATAATTAAATAACAAGCACGGGCGATTTTGCTGGCCAATGCTTTGATAGCAACGAACCGGCCTTTCTTGTTTAGTTTTCTTAGGAACCATTGTTTGGCCTTTGGGTAGGCACGTTGCATGCAATAGGCGGCTTCAAGATACGCCCAGGCTAAATATTGGTTACCGCATTTTTTATTGCCACGTCCTTTTATTTTACCGTTGGACAATTTTATCGTTGGCACACAACGGCAATAGGAGGCATAATTGCCGACGTCTTTAAATCGACGGATATCGCCGGTTTCAAGCATGATGGTGGTGGCAAGAATCTCCCCGATGCCCCAGACGGAGTTGAGTTTTTTATATCTTTGTGTAAGTCTTACTTTTGTGTTTATTTCCTTTTCGATTTTGTTGATGTTTTCGTCTATTTCCAGAACAACGTTGTTGATACTGTTGGCTGACATGACTTGGTAGGGATGATCTAACAGTCCTGTAATTTCATGGTGTGTCAGGTTTTTCTTATCGTACCGGTTTAAATTGATGGAGGTACAATTCTGGATCATGGATGTCATGCTCATCAAGAGGGCTGTGCGATGGTGGACTAATTGCAATCTGCGTCTGAGTAAATCCCTTATGGGACGCTGTTGTTTGGGGTAGATATGGCCAGTGGGAAGAATGTTTAACCGAAGCATGTCAGCTAACCAGAACGCGTCTGATTGATCATCAGTATGTTTAATACCTTCGTATTGTTTCATGGCGCAAACATTGGCCAGGTGAAGGTTATATCCTTCATCCATAAGGCCATCGACTAGCCAATACCAGTTAAATGTTGATTCCACAGCAATACTCTTGATTTTTTCTTTAAAAGGGTTTAATGTAGCAATGATTCTGCTTAAGTCGTTGAGCACTCTTTGGCCGTAAATTCTTTTTCCATCTTGATCGACGATACCGATGTAACAATTGGTTGAGTGTAAATCGATTCCCACATAGTAGTTCTGCATTGGCTTCCTCCTTGGTTAGGGCTTACTGTTTACTCACAGCATATCCCTTAGTTTAGCTCAATCACGGGCTCTAGGGGGGAAGCCTTCTTCATGATTATCAATTTATCGCCTTATGAAAAAAACAGAATTATTCCTGACCAATTAGGCCAAACTGAACTTGGCCGGGACATGCTGGCCCAAGATTATATCCTCAAGCAGTTGACCGCATCACTTATTTATCCCGAAAAACAATTAGGTAAGGAATTTTGGAATACCGTTTATGCAAAAGCCCAACAAGAGTTTGGCACTTGCGACATACCCGTGAATACCTTTAATAAAGTATGGATTGTTGCGGACAAGGCCAGGATTTTAGAAAGGAACAATGTGGGTTATGTGGTTGGGGCAAAATTGAAAGTCATGCTTGAAGAAGATTACATGGCCCTTAAAAAGCATACAGCTATCAGCCAAGTCGGCAATGAAAATAAGACCCATAAAGTCGCCTCCCAAGTCGTCCATGAAATTATCATCCCAGAGCTTGATAAAGAGGTCAATCAAGGAAAGAATTTTGCACCGTTACGCCAGATGTTCTATTCCATGATTTTGGCTTCATGGTATAAATTGGCCTTAAAGGACGCGTTACTAAATCAAGTTTACAGTAATAAAGGTAAGATAAGCGGCGTATTGTCCGATGACCCAATGGTCAAAGAAAAGATTTTCGAACAGTATTTAAGGGCCTACAAGAAAGGCGTATTCAATTATATAAGGCAGGACATGGATACAGTAAGCAATCAGCCATTACCACGCAAATACTTTTCAGGAGGAGAGTTTTTAGTAGGGGTAAGAGACCATTTGCAACGTGAGATGAATTTAGGGCCAGGTGATAATGCTCAAGTGGTCGGTGATATGGCTATGGAAACAGTGGGCATGACTAAAGACCAGGCTATGCAGTCTCTCGTAGTAGTTACTCAGGATCATCTGGCTGGCGATATGTTGTCCTTGGCAGAAAGATTAAACAGTACAAGTGACGATTCTTATGAAAACGAGGTGAATCGAAGGGCTCGTTATTTGGAAGCTTTGTCCAGGATAACCGGGGAATCCCAAAATAGAGTGACAATGGCCGAAATTTATGGATTTTTGGAGAGAATCAATCAAGAGATAAGCAGACGGGATGAACTAAAAATGTGGGATAAAGAAGGGGAAATGTCACGGTATGATTTCAGGCAATTATTGGAACTTCTCCATTCTTATGCTACATCCGATTCTGTTATGCGGTATGGCTTGTTAAAAAATAAATATATATTACAATCCTTAAAAGAAAAATCCCAAGACTGGAAATTTGTCGTTATTCTTTCCGAGGGTTTGGCAAGACACATGAGGAGAGCGGCAAGGTATAAGTCGGATATTAATGAGTATAAGGCTGTCATTAAAAAGATGAAATTTGGGATTGCGTCTGACAGGTTATTGAAACAAGGACTTGCCTCTTTCGGCTATCAAGAAAAAGTGGCTATTGCTTTGAAACCAGGGGAATCAAGTCGTGTAGTTATCTATGATTCTCGACATCCGGCCAGAGAGGGTATTCTTTATTTTGAAAGAGGGAATGACAATCAATTATATTTTCAGGCAGGACAAGAAGCCAAAAAAGCAATTGAGGTTGGTAAGAATGAAATAGTTTATACAGGTCCGTTTTGTCCATTGGTCATGGTAAGAGAAAATGGATTTATATTGTATGGCAGAAACAATGAGGCCTTGACCATAAAATTAATTGCTAATGATTTCGATTATATTGAAAACCTGATTCAACGTATTTTGGTGGCATTTGAAGATAGCTCCTTTGCCGATATCAATCATCTTTTTGAAAAGATCCGAAACCATGCCAATTTGTTAGGGCAGGATGGACAGGTCCAGTTGAGGAATATTCAGCAGAGATTTGAAAGTGCAAAAAAGAAGTACGAAGCCTTAAAGGATTGGGAATATAAATTCGAAAAGGCCTTAATCTTAGGGAATGAGGGCGATGCAAAAGTTATTCTTGATAGGGTAAAACCTTATGAAAAAGAATTAGGTGACAAATTTCTAAATGCCCAGGGAAGGTATGAAGCAAGGTTTAGAGGGAAAAGAGAGTTTAAGCAGGAGTCTGAAAAAGAAAGGCTTAAACGTTTATTAAAGCCAAAGCAGAAATATTATGATGCCTTGAAAGTGGAAGGAGATGAGGGGCCTTTAGTAATTAATACCCTTGCCCAACTCAAAACTGCATATCATAAGGTTGTAATGGAATATCACCCTGATAAGAATCCAAATAATCCCGAGGCCGAAACAAGAACTAAGAAAGCCAATGAAGCAAATGATATTATCGAAGCGTATTTAAAAATGTTTGATGAAGCCATGCAGGCAGGTCAGGATGCGGCAATGAAAACGGAACATGCCTTGGATGATTATATAGTATCCCATGTACGTCAAAACTATAACCTGAAATATACTAAAGAAAGAGAAGCCGAAGCGGCAGGTTCAGGCCAGACTGACTGGGACAGGCCTCAAAAAGCTATGGGTGAAGAGGTTGAGGCGGCAATCAACAAAAGAAACCCTCAAACGCTAAATGTTCTAAATTTGGGATCAGGTGACGGGGCTGGTGGAGGAATGGATTTGGTCAAAAGAGGGCTTCGAAACACCCACGTAGACTTCTCTGGAGAAGCAATTAATCTTTTTAGAAGTAGAGTTAAAGAAACCGCGCCAGATATGGGTGATAGGAATCAATTTGAAGTTGGAGATATGCTTGATATTTTAAGAACATTAAAAGATGAAAGTTTCGACATTGTACACGCCCATTTGTCTTTACAGTACCACTCCAAGGAAAAGTTACACCAGATTTTGAAGGAAATCCGCCGGGTTCTAAAGCCTGATGGTAAATTTCTTTTTAAAGTGCATTCTATGGAAGATACTCGTTTAGTTGACAGAAATAAATGGAGACAGCTTGAAGAGGGGGAAAGTTTTTATGAAATGCCAAAAAAAGAAATTACTCGGTTTTTTACAGATAATTTTATAAATCAGTTATTGAAGGATACCGGTTTCAAATTATATGCCCCATTGAAGAAAATTACTGTTGAGGGGTGGTACAATAGACCATGGGTAGTTGTCGCTCAAAAGGATTTTGCAATGGAAGTAATAAAAGAGGTGGTTCATCCAACTTTACCTCCTGGTGGTATTGACTTGAATGCTAAGAATATGAGCATGGATGTTTTTAAGGAAGGCCGAGGCGTTGATATGAAATTTGACCCTGCCATAGTCGCTGAATTCCGGCGCGGCAATTTTTCAGGGATAGTGGCCAACATTATTCGTATTGTCCCTGTCAAAAGCCCTTTATCAATGATGGGATTACCTGCCGCAACCAATTAATAAATGTTTTGAGCTCCTTGTTTTTACCAAAACTCCTCTTATAATGAAAATATCCTTCTAAAATTACCGCTTGCGCGAAAGATCAAAATGACAGCCCGATGGTACTATCCTTTGCGCTGGTCAGTCCTCATCCTTTTGGGTCTGGCCATTTATGCCCAGACATTCGGGTATGGTTTTGTTTTTGATGATTTGACCTTCATTGTCAATAATCCCTGCATTAGAAGGTTTGATTACATCCATTATATATGGAAGACTGCTCCGTATACCCGCACCCTGGGATTTTATTCTTTTGCCCTGAACTATTGGATCAATGGGCTAAATCCAGCGGGGTATCATATTTTTAATTTTGCAGTCCATCTTTTGGCCGTAGGGCTGGTATGGGCCTTGGCGGCAAAACTTTTTAAGGCCGCAGGGGAGACCCCGGCCGAACTTCCATTTGTTATTGCGCTTTTTTTTCTTGTCCATCCCTGCCAGACACAGGCCGTGACCTATGTTTCCCAGCGCTTTGAATCCATGGCCTTCTTATTTTACCTTGGCAGTATTTATTGTTATTTGTGCGGACGGATGGCTTCTTCCATGTCCAATAAAATCATCTCATTTGCCTGTTGTTTGGGTTTTGCCGTTGCGGGGATTTTAACCAAGGAAGTGGCGGCAACTATCCCGTTGATGGTCTTGGCCCTTGAATTTATTTTATTGGACCCAAAACCATTGAAACCCCTGTCAGGGAAGATTTATCTTGCGATCATTGCCATTGGGATTCTATTCGTCCTGGTTTTTATGAACCTGGTGAAGACGGACCTTATAAGGACCTATTTTCAGTTTCATGCGCCCTCGGAATCTCACGACGGGGACATGATCACGGGCGGCAAATATGTGATGACGCAAATGCGTGTTTTTTTGACCTTCCTGCGCCTGTTGGTCCTTCCGATTAACCAGAACGCAGATTATGATTACCCGTTATCAACGGGGCTGTTTGGGCCGCCGCTTACATTTGTTGGGCTGTGTCTGATTGGCTTTATGGTTTTTTTAATTTTTAAGCTGCGAAGCCGGCGGCCGTTAATGGCTTTTGGCCCGGCCTGGATGTTGGCCGCTTTTTCGATCAATACCGCGCCCCGGACCCATGTGATCTGGGAACATAAACTCTATTTGATTTCGTTCGGTTTTTTTGTTGCGGCAGTCTATGCTTTATCGGCCTTGATCAAGGACCGCAAGATCATGTACGGGATTTTGATAGCGCTTATTGCCGTGCTGGCCGTCATGAGTTACCAACGTAATCAAATATGGAAAAATGAGTTAACCCTCTGGGACGATGTGGCCCGGAAATCTCCCCATAAAGCCAGGGCCTATAATAATCGCGGACTGGCGAATTACTACCAAAATCATATGCCTGAGGCCCTCCGTGATTTCAATAAAGCGCTAGTCTTGAAACCCGACAATTTTACGGCTTATATCAACCGCGGTTTTTTATTTTATAATCAGGGGAATTTTACCCAAGCACTGGCTGATGATAACAAAGCCATTGCCATAAATCCGCAGGAAGCCCAGGCGTATAATAACCGCGGCCTTGTATATTATAGTGAAGGGAATTGGGCCCAATCGGTCATTGATTATAATCATGCTGTTAAAATAAACCCCGGTTATGGGGACGCTTATTACAACCGGGGGATTGCGGATTCCCTCCAAGGGCATTTAAATCAAGCCCTGTCGGACTATAGTAAAGCCATTGAAAGTAGTCCAGGCCATTCGCCTGCCTATTATAACCGTGGACTGCTTTGGGCCCAACTTGGGGATGATCATCCGGCCATCTTAGACTTTAGTCAAGCCATAAACATAGATCCCGGGAATGCTGAAGTTTATCTTAACCGTGGAATGGCTTTTGCCAGACAATCAGACTACGTTGATGCTATCTCTGATTATAATAAGGCCCTTAAAATCAATCCTGGTAATGCCCAGGCCTTCAATAACCGCGGACTTGCCTATTTACTACAGGGAAATCCTTCTTTAGCCCTCGCGGATTATACTCAAGCGGTCCGCTTAAACCCGCATTATGCCCAAGCGTATTTAAATTTAGCTTCCTTTTATTATCAGTCTAAACAATACGCTCAAGCTTGGGAGAACGCGCATAAAGCGCAACTTTTGGGGGTCCCGGTTGATGCCAAATTCATCAACGCGTTTAAACAGGCGCCTGAATGATAATGGGTAAGGCATGGTTTACCCATTCAAAATTTCAAAGAACCATAATTTTATCTTTACTTTAAAATGACTTTTGGCTATAGTTTTTTCAATGTCTGTGGAAAAATCCCTTTATAACACTCCTTTAGCTGATGTGCATGTTGCCTTGGGCGCTAAAATGGTGGGCTTTGGCGGCTGGAACATGCCCTTGCAATACGAAAGCATCCTCACGGAATGGGAATACAACCGTAAATCAGTTTCCATTTTTGATTGTTCCCATATGGGGGAATTTATCATCAAGGGGGATGCCAAAGAATCCGGTTTGGATGCGATCGTTATGCACAAGATCGCTGACATGCCTGTTGGAGCATGCCGGTACGGAGCCATGCTGAAGGCCAACGCGGGCATCATTGATGACCTTATTGTCTACCGCAAGGGCATGGATGAGTGGATGATCGTTGTCAATGCCGCTAATATAGAGAAGGATGCGCGTCATTTTCGTTCAAACTTGAAATCTTGCGCGTATTTTGAAGATATTTCATTTAAGACTGCGAAGCTCGATTTGCAGGGGCCTTTGTCGCGCGAAATATTAAAAAATTTGGTGCCGGGCATAGAGAAATTAAGTTATTATACTTTCGGCCAATTTCAGATTGCAGGCATTCCTTGTTTGATCAGCCGTACAGGGTACACGGGAGAGCTGGGCTATGAAATTTACTGCCCTTGGGAAAAATGCAAAGAAATCTGGAAAATTTTTTTTGACAATGGTAAAGTAAAACCAACAGGTTTGGGGGTGCGCGATGTTTTGCGCATCGAGATGTGCTACAGCCTTTACGGCCATGAATTGGGGGAAGAGATAACAGCGCTCGAGGCTGGGTTGGATAAGTTTATCGACGGACAAAAGGATTTTATCGGGTCCCTGGCCCTGGCGATGAAAAAATCTCTGCGGGGGATCGGCTATTTTATAAGCGAATCCCGCAAAAGCCCCAGGGCCGGCAACAAGATCTTTGATGCCGCTGGAGCATTAATGGGTACGACAACCAGCGGTACTTTTTCTCCTGCGTTGAATCTTGGCATAGGCATTGGTTTTATGGGCCCGGGCCTAAAAAAATCCGGCACAAAAATATTTTTTGGCGATGAAAAAAACAAAACGGCGGCCACGGTCACCAACAGGCCTTTTTATAAGAATGGTTCCCTGAAAGCATAATTAGAAGACAAGGAGTGGAGTATGGAGATCGAAGAGAATTTCGTTTACACAAAAGAACATGAATGGGTTTCCATTGAAGATAATATTGCCACGATGGGCATCACCGACTATGCCCAAGAGGCCTTGGGGGACGTGACCTACGTGGAGCTGCCCGAAGAAGGGTTGGAAGTAGAACAATTCGAGCAGTTTGTTAGTGTTGAGTCGGTCAAGGCGGCCAGCGACATTTTTGCTCCCATGTCCGGCAAGGTGACCCAAGTCAACCGTAAATTGGAAGAAACCCCGGGGTTGATCAATAAAGATTGTTACGGCAAAGGATGGATCGCCAAGATCGAAGTCAGTGACATGGACGAAAGTACCAATCTCATGAGCGCGGAAGAATACCGCAGTTATTTGGACACCCTGGCCCATTGAAAAATTTTATCAGGATCTGTCATTGAACCCCTATATCCCCAATACCCCCCAAGAAGTCGGGCAAATGCTCGAAAGTATCGGCGTCGACGATATCGATGCCTTGTTTGCCGACATAAAACCCGAACATGCGCCTAAATCATTTGATTTGGCCCGCGGACTTTCGGAATATGAAGCGGTGCGCCGCCTGACGGAGTTGTCCTTAAAAAATAACGTGCAGGCGGTGCCTTTTATAGGCGGCGGCTTTTACGACCACTATGTCCCTGCCGTGGTTTCGTCATTGACCTTTCGCGGTGAATTTTACACGGCCTACACGCCCTATCAGCCTGAGTGCTCCCAGGGGACCTTGCAGGCCCTTTTCGAGTATCAAAGTTTTATGTGTGCCTTAACGGGCATGGATGTCTCCAATGCCTCTTTGTACGACGGGGGAACGGCCCTTTATGAAGCCATGATGATGGCCATCCGTATCACGGGCCGCAACAAGGTGATCATGGACGGCGGGGTCAGCCCCATTTACCGCAAGGTCCTGTGGACGTATACGCATCATCTATCCTATGAATTTCAGGAAACTCCTGTTGTGCATGGGCAAAGCAGCCGGCAGGAAATTGATAAACTCCTTGATAAAAACACGGCGGCGGTCATTTTGCAAAACCCTAATTTTTTCGGCGCCGTCGATGATTTTACCGACATCATCGCCCGGGCGCATAGCGTCGGCGCTTTAGCCGTCGTCAGTGTTTATCCCGTTTCTTTGGGGTTATTAAAAACGCCCTTTGAGATGGGGGCGGATATCGTTACCGGCGAGGGCCAATCCTTAGGGCTGCCGCTTAATTTCGGCGGCCCTTATCTTGGCTTCATGTGCGCCCGGAAAAATTTTATACGCAAAATGCCCGGACGCATCGTGGGCGAGACGGTGGATTCCCAAGGACGGCGTTGTTTTGTCAACACCTTGCAGGCACGTGAACAGCATATCCGCCGCCAAAAAGCCACGTCCAATATCTGTACCAACGTGACTTTATGCGCCCTGCAGGCGGCGGTCTTCATGGCCGTAGTCGGAAAAAACGGCTTAAAACAGATGGCCCAGCTGAATTTGGACAAGGCTGAATATGCCAAGCAGCTTTTATCCAGGATCAAGGGTGTCGAGGTCAAACGTTCTTCCCCGACTTTTAACGAATTTACCGTGCACTTGCCCATGGACGCTTCAAAGATTGTTGCGGCCATGATGAAGAAAGGGTTTGCGGCCGGGTTTCCCCTGGGACGTTACTATCCGGGCATGGAACGCTATTTGCTCGTCGCAGTTACTGAAAAAAGGACCAAAGAAGAAATCGACAGATTTGCAAAAGCTTTTGAGGAAGTATTAGAGGCATAAGGGGCCCCATGGAATTAATTTTTGAAAAATCAGTGGCAGGAAGGCGCGGGTTTGATTTTGGGCCAACAGACGTGCCGGTCCATGCACAGATTCCTTCACGCTTGACGCGGGGGCAGGATGCGCCTTTGCCGGAAGTCTCGGAATTGGACGTGGTACGCCATTATACTTTATTGTCCCAGAAGAATTTTTCTGTCGACACGCATTTTTATCCTTTGGGTTCGTGTACCATGAAATACAACCCGAAATTTACCGAAAGCTTAAGCAGGTTGTCGGGATTTACCCACTTGCATCCGCTTTTGGCCCAGTTGTCCGGCGGTGAACAATGGACGCAGGGGGCCTTGCAAGTTTTATACGAGTTGGAGCTGTGGCTGTGTGAAATTACAGGCTTCAAGAATTTTACCATGCAGCCTTTAGCCGGTGCCCATGGGGAATTGACCGGCATCATGCTCATGGCGGCCTATCATAAGTCCAAAGGCAATACTAAGAAAAGATATATCATCGTCCCTGATTCCGCGCATGGCACTAACCCCGCTTCTGCCGCGGCGGCAGGGTATGAAACAATTTCCATCCCTTCCAATAAAGAGGGAGGTATGGATATCCAGGCGCTAAAAAGCGCTGTCAATGACCAAACAGCCGGGCTCATGATGACCCTGCCTAGTACCTATGGTGGTTTTGAGCCGAATATCGCGGAGATTGCCAGGATCATCCATGACGTGGACGGCCTTATGTATTATGACGGCGCCAATTTAAACGCCGTCTTGGGACGCTTTCGCCCGGGAGACATCGGCTTTGACCTGATGCATGTCAACACGCATAAAACTTTTGCGACCCCTCACGGCGGCGGCGGCCCTGGTTCAGGCCCCGTCGGTGTTAATGAAAAATTGGTGAAGTTCCTGCCGATCTCGCGGGTTGTCAAATCAAAAGACGGCAGTTATGCCCTTGATTATGATTATCCTGAATCGATCGGGTACATCGCTTCTTTTTACGGCAATTTCGGGATACTGGTGCGCGCCTATGCGTATATGCTGATGCTTGGCAGGGAAGGGTTGATCGAAACCACCAATCACGCGGTCTTGAATGCCAACTATATCATGAAGAAATTGTCAGCTTATTATAAAATTTGCTTTGAGGGCATATGCATGCATGAAAGCGTCTTTTCAGCCTCAAGGCAGGCCGCTCGTGGAGTGCATGCCATTGACATCGCCAAATTCCTCATGGACCAGCAGGTCCACCCTCCGACGGTATATTTCCCCATCAGCGTGCCCGAAGCTATCATGATCGAGCCTACTGAAACCGAATCCAAGCAAAGCATGGATTATTTTATCGAGAAAATGATC
>Ga0364866_10548_pt1 | contig 21725 bp, 17 predicted proteins | sample ExccelAu500001D3_3_FD_206913 | JGI IMG/M metagenome (GOLD analysis project Ga0364866, IMG submission 206913) | Enriched cells from Trout Bog Lake Hypolimnion, Wisconsin, USA - BchlTB.Aug13.5000.01.D3 | ecosystem: Environmental > Aquatic > Freshwater > Lake > Hypolimnion/Profundal zone | place... | reverse complement strand
GATTTCGCGCCAGATTGCCGCCCAGTCCCTGGTGCTCCTGAAAAATGATCTTCAGATTCTTCCTTTGAAAAAAGGGGGAACCATCGCATTGATTGGTCCGCTGGCTGACAATAAACTGAATATGACCGGAACCTGGAGTGTTGCGGCTGATTTTTCCAAATGTGTGTCACTCCTTTCAGGCATTAAGGCTGCTGCAGGTGATGAAACCACGATCCTGACCGCCTGGGGAACGAATATTCTCAATGATTCCATCCTCGATTCGAGGGTGAGTGTATTTGGGAAACCATCCTTCCGGCAGAACCGTTCCCAGAAAGAGATGATTGACGAGGCTGTTGAGGTAGCCAAAAAATCGGACGTTATCGTGGCTGCTATGGGCGAATGTGCTGAAATGAGCGGAGAATGTTCAAGCCGTTCGGATATCAGTCTGCCTGAAAACCAGAGAGAGTTGCTTAAAGCGATGCTGGCAACAGGTAAACCGGTAGTAATGGTGCTGTTCAATGGCCGCCCGCTGACTATTCCCTGGGAAGCTGCTCATATTCCGGCAATCCTCGAGGCCTGGTTTTCGGGTACAGAAGCGGGAAATGCCATTGCCGATGTGCTGTTTGGCAAGGTCAATCCTTCGGGAAAGCTGACGGCCACCTTTCCCAGGAATGTAGGGCAGATTCCGATTTATTACAGTACTAAAAACACGGGAAGACCTTTGCCGGAAGGGGCATGGTTTATGAAGTTCCGTTCCAATTACCTCGATGTCCCGAACGAGCCGGTATTCCCTTTTGGTTATGGCTTAAGTTATACCACCTTTGATTATGGCGATCTTAAACTAAGCACATCGCAGGCAAAAGGAAATCAGGCTATTACAGCGACTGTAAACCTTATGAATTCCGGGAAAACCGATGGGGCAGAGGTGGTTCAGCTTTATATCCGGGATGTGGTGGGGAGCATTTCCCGTCCGCTTAAGGAGCTGAAAGGTTTTCAAAAGGTTTTCCTGAAGGCGGGGGAGACCCGGCCGGTTACTTTCAAAATTACCCCTGAGGATTTGAAATTTTACAACGGCGACCTTAAATATGTCTGGGAACCGGGTGACTTTGTGATTATGGTTGGAGGGAACTCAAAAGAGGTGAGATCTGCAAAGGTGAACTGGCAAAAGTAATGATGAGGGCACCATATAAGGGTAAGGTATAATGATTTTATTTAGCAACTGTTTAAATTTTGGATTTTGTATTTATTCTGTCTTCAAAATAATTTCAAATCATTACAAAAATGGAAACTAATTTTAACAGACGCAATTTCTTAAAAAACACGGCAACAGCAGGACTTGCCCTCTCAATTTTACCTTCAAACGTTATGGGGGGTGTTGGCCGGGTTTCACCTAATGATAAAATCAGGGTTGCGCTTATCGGATCCGGTACCCAGGCGCTGGAAATGCTGCCAGGCTGGCTGAAGCGCCCCGAATTACAGTTTGTTTCTGTTTGTGATCCGAACAGGATGAGTTATGACTATCCTACATGGGGAGACCCGGGTGGTGAAACCTGCGGCGCTCCGGGAGGACGCGAAGTCGGGCAACACAGAATTAACAAGTATTATGGCGAAAAGATTGGGAAAGAAAAGTACAACGGATGCACGGCTCATGCCGATTTTCGTGAACTGTTTGATAAGGAAACCGGCATAGATGCGGTATTTATCATGACGCCTGACCATATTCATGCCACAGTTGCCATTGCAGCGATGAAGAAGAAAATCATGGTTGGCTCACACAAACCTGTCGGAAATTTCATGCATGAAACCAGGGTGGCAATCGATACTGCAAGGGCCACCGGTGTGCCTACACAGATGTTTGCTTTCCAGGATCCTAAGGAACACTATGTTGTGGAAGAATGGATTAAACAGGGTGTTATAGGCAAGGTGACTGAGTTGCACCGTTGGACTAACCGACCTATGTGGCCCCAGGGTTCCCCTTTTCTTCCTTCAAATACGCCCCCAATACCCGAGGGATTTGACTGGGATTTGTGGCTGGGACCGGCGCTTCCACGTGTTTATTCACCGGATTATACGCATACTGTTTTCAGAGGATGGTATGAATTTGGTGCCGGGTGTCTTGCAGATATGGGTTATTACGGTTTTTGGGTTGACTGGCGGGTTTTGAACCTGGGAATGCCTTTAGTCGCCGAGGCTTCTTCCAGCTTCGTCTGCCAGGTAAAGAATTTTAAAAGCCTTTGGGTGAAAAATGAGCTTTCCTATCCTCATGCGGCGACACTCCGGTGGGAAGTTCCTGTGAAAAATACTACGGATAGTATTAACGTCTTTTGGTATGAAGGGGGTATGAAACCATTTTCATTGAAGGCTTTAAGGGCGAAGGGAAAGACATTTCCGGAGGAGGGGGTAATGTTCGTTGGCGAAAAAGGGTCTATTCTGGCTAATTATAATTATCAGAATCCGGAAGTACTAGGAGTTGATCAAAGCGATAAAATTATTGCTTCGATCAAAACGCCGGAAGTTAAGTTGACAGATTTCAATGATGATATGATTGATTCCTTCAAGGGAGGAAAGGAATCACGAGGCAGTTATTTAAAATGCCAGACCATTGCCGAAGCAATCTGTTTAGGGAACCTGGCCATCCGGATGAACCAGCGGCTCGAATGGGATAATAAAAATCTGAAAGTGACCAATGTGCCTGAAGCAAATGAATATGTTACCCGCAAATATCGGGAGGGTTGGGAGTTGTAATCTGAGAGGGCTACTTTCTTCGATCGAAAATCTGCCGGTCGCCAACTGCCCTATGCCTTGAAAGCAAAATTTAGGTTCCCCATACTAAATATCATTGAACCTGAAATGTAAATTTGAACGAATCAAAAAATTAACCCAAAATAAGCCAAGGCCATGTCTACACGTCGTGATTTTTTCAAGAAAAGTTCCCTGGCGGCTATAGGTGCCTTAGCTGGCCCGGCCATTCTTAAAGGTGCATCTTCGGATGTTGGGTCTCATCAATACGGAAAGTATCCGGAAAGGCGAAAGCTATCGGTCCTGTCCTATTCATTTAATAGTTTGGTAGGAAGAGGTATGCAGGATATATTCGGCTATTTTGAAACCTGCAGGTACCGCTATAACCTCGATGCGGCCGACCTCTGGGGCGGACATCTTAAGGATTTCTTTGAACGCTATGATACCGGCAAATATATCCCTTTTGAGGACACGTGGATAGCCAACGTCAAGGAGGCACTGGAGGAACGTAAATTGTTCATCCCCAACCTGACAGCAGATGGCTGCCATGTGATGGATTTTAATCCTGAAAGAACTGAATTGAACTATAAAAATGCCCGTGAACATCTCAGACTAGCCAAAAAGCTGGGAGTTATCGGTTTTGTCCGTTTTGATACGGGACCAGGTTGGGAGATGCCTAATGGCCGAAGAGATTGGACAACCGAAGAGTTCGACTTTACGGTAAAACGATATAAGGAATATGCGCAGTATGCCTATGACAACGGGTTCCGAGTCGGTGCTGAGAACCACATGGGTCCCTCGGGAGAATGGAGAAACCTGAAAAAACTATACGATGCTGTGGACCATCCCGGATTCTCTTTTTGCGTCCATATTGGGGGGTGGAAAGGGACAGATGAGGAAAAAGACCTGGCCGATCGCGAAAGTGCAAAGTTTGCTGCCCACACCCATATCGGGTGGAATATTATTAACGGACCGCTTGAAGAGAAGATGAATAATCTGCGCAAGGCTGGCTATCCGGGGTATTACAGTGTAGAAGTTCCCAATGATGAAAACCAATATGACATTGTTGAGACAGCGTTATCCAAAGTTCGGACAGTGATGCACAAATGGGATCTGGAAAGTCTCAGTAATGGTTAAACCATTGTTGAGTAGGGTATTCCAGATTTTTGCAAATAGTGTTGGATGAAAATCTAATTTAAACCGCGTAGCGGTTAAATCCTATTGACCCCCGGTGAAGCTTGCGAAACCGGGGGTAACGAAAATAAATTACTGCAGCAGCCCCGAAGTGGACTGAATATTATCCTGAACCTGCAAAAGTAATTTTAAGGCATCTTTCAGATTGTTTTCGAGTTCTTCAATAGTTTTTCCTTGTGATAGTGCAGCCGGATATTCAACAAGTTGACCAACTAAATAGCCGTTTTCCCCCTCCTCAACCATCATCGTTAGTTCCATCTTATTCATTGCATTGCTATATTCATTTGAAACAAATACACTTCCTTTAATGCCCGAAAGCAAGATTTCTATGTTTATATATTAATTTTGAGGTACACTGAAAATATAAAAGGTACTTTTGTGTTAGCCATGGATATCAAAGATCAAATCATCTATCTCGATAATAATGCCACCACACCAGTTGATGAACGGGTGTTAGCTGCCATGATGCCTTTTTTGACCACCAATTATGCGAATGCCAATAGTACACACCTTTTTGGGGTAGGCGCTTATGAAGCAGTAAAAACTGCGAGGAATCAGGTGGCTAATCTGATCGGAGCCGAAGCTTATGAAATCATATTTACGAGTGGATCAACGGAAGCCATAAACCTTGCCATAAAAGGGGTTGCTGAGAATTATAGTGCCAAAGGAAAACACATTATTACCGTTGCAACGGAACATACCGCAGTTCTTGATACGTGCCACTATCTGGAAACCAAAGGATTTGAGGTCACCTACCTGCCTGTGATGCCTGATGGATTGATTGAGTTATCGGTATTAAAAAATGCATTGCGAAAGGATACCATTTTGGTTTCGGTGATGATGGCAAACAATGAAACCGGGGTGATCCAACCCATCACAGAAATTGCAGAACTTTCCCATAGTGTTGGCGCTCTATTTATGACAGATGCCACTCAGGCCATTGGAAAGATTCCGGTTGATGTTGATTCATTGAGCATTGATTTATTGTGTATGAGCGGCCATAAAATCTATGCACCGAAAGGCATAGGTGCCTTGTACATCAGGCAGCGCAATAACCGGATAAAGATACCGGCTCTTATCCATGGAGGAGGGCATGAAAGGGGTTTCAGAAGCGGAACCTTAAATGTTCCCGGAATTGTTGCCCTTGGCTCGGCTTGCGCATTGGCGCAAAAGGAGATGATTAAAAATGCAGAACATATTTTGGCATTATCGTTACAAACGATTCACAGGGTTCTCATTAATTCAATAAGAGAGAATTATGACGTGATTAACGGGTACCAAATTCCCGGGGTGGGGAAAATGGTATTTGAGAATAAGTTGAAGAATTAAGAAGTGCCGTCGGCACCAAATATGGGTAGATAAGATTCCAAGTAAGAAATTATATCGTCCCGTCCGGGACGAAATACCGTTTTTTTGCATAATTTTCTACCCGTATTAGATCCCTGAGGGGATTTTAAATAGAGCTAAAGTGAGGGTCCGACTCAAAGTCGGGCTCTCACTAGTCTGCAGGAAAAAAATCTATCGGTCAGCCCCTTCAATGAGTTTGAGTTCTGTCTTATTGTTGGTCAGCACCGTGTGATTAAAGTAATCGTTGTTCGGAAGTTGCAACGTATAATTCCGGATATAGGCGACTGAGACCTCCCCGCTAATAAGAATGCAATTCAGCAGGTGACCCCCTTTGGTTTTGTCGGATGAAAGGAAGTGGAAGTGATAAGCATCCATATTGACCTCTTTGAGGTATTTAGGGAATTTGTAACCAATAAGAGTCCCCTGCTGATCGACGAATGTGAAGACACCCTGTTTCTTATACGCTTCAATCAACCGTTTATAGGGTTTCTCCTGCTTTGGAACACTCCGGATAACCACAGAATCAAACTTTCCGGTAATCTGATAGGCATAGATTAGATTGGGTTTAGACAATGCACTATCCAGGTAATTCTCGAGCGATTTAATCTTTGTCGGATGACTTACCCGAATTGTGGTATCCGCGTGGAAATTGCAGATGGCAGCAAAGGGAGTCTTAACCGAGTCAGCCATCGTCAGGATCCTGGAATCGGAGGTAGCCTTGTAACAATGACCCTCAAACAGAATTAATTCACCGTCCAGGGCATTAAACGTCCCGATTCCGAAATTTCCCTGCTGCTTCAATTCACCGACAGTCATTTCACCGTCATATACCCCTTCCAGCAAGGCACTTAATGTGGAATACTGATGGATTGAATTATTCTTTGAAGCCGACGGCTGGTCCGGGTGAAAACACCCGCTTAGGCCAATTGAACTGCCAATTGCAAGACAGAAAGGGAGAATTGTTCCAATGATTGATGGTTTATTTTTCACCCTTGCAGGGCATTTGGTAAGATCGGAATTTTTCAATGCGATAGATATTAAGTTCTATGTTAAAACGATCTGCACGCTGCTATTGTTTAGAATATAAATTAAGAATATTGGGGTCATTTAATATTCAGGAAGCTTCCACGGTTTGCGGTATTCAGGGATGACCAATCGGTTGGCGGCTTCGCTGTTGGTGAATTTGTTTTTCGCATCGTCCCAGAGGAGCACCGATTCGCCAGCACGTCCTGCAATATTGGCCATGTGTACATGAAGAGCCGCTGCACGTCCGATCTCAGGGGGGCAGACAGGAGTCTGACGCGATTTAACACAATCGAGAAAGTTGTGCACATGCTCGTTATGAGAATCTTTTCCTTCGGTGAATTTATACTCTTCAGTCCTGAATTTTTTGGTTTTTTGATCTGTCTCGGGGTAAACAGTCAGGTTGGTCCGGTCTGTGACTATCGTTGCCTGATCGCCTACGAAAGCTATGCCGTAGGTCATATCCCATGGGCCGCGCTGCAATCCTGCCGTGAGGTCATAATTAATGACGAAGTCACTCTTGGGGTAACAGATGGTCATCGTGTCAAAAGTTTCACGGGCCTTCTTTTCGTGCGAAGTATTACCGGCATAGGTTAGTATTTTATCGGGTGCTATGGTAATCCCTTTTGCCCAGAGACCCATGTCGACCAGGTGAACACCCCAGTCGGAAGCGAGTCCTCCGCCATAATCCCAGAAATGGCGCCAGGTGCCGTGAAACCTGTTTTTGTTAAATGGGCGGAGCGGTGCCGGACCGAGCCACATACCGTAATCAACTCCTGGTGGTACCGGGCTGTCGGGGACAATGTCGGCCCCGATACCATATTCAAAATTAGCCCAGATATTAATTTTCCGGAGTGTCCCGATGTTACCGGATTTAATCAGTTCCATCGCTTTTTGAAAGATAAAACCGGAACGCTGCTGTTGCCCCACCTGGACGATCTGTTTATGTTTGGCTGCAGCCCGTGTCATGATGTTGCACTCTTCAATCGAATTGGCCATCGGCTTTTCGACATAGACATCTTTCCCGGCTTCGAGACAAGCCACCATGATCAGGCAATGCCAATGGTCGGGTGTTCCGATGAAAACGGCATCGATATCCTTCTGTTCCAGCATCTTTCTGAAATCTTTGTAAAGTTTGGGATGCTGATTGAATTTTTTGCTGAGCTCTGCCGCCTTTTCATTCAGAACAGTTTCATCAACATCGCAAAGGGCCGTGCAGGTTACCCCGGGGTTATCGAGGCTTTGGCACAGATCGCCGAAACCCATGCTCCGACATCCTACAAGGGCAACATTGATTCTGTTGCTTGGCGAGGTTTTGTCTGCCCAAACCGGGGATGGAATGATACTGAAAATGCCAATTCCGGCAGAAGAAAATGCCGATTGCTTGATAAATTCTCTGCGGTTTGATTCCATGATCAGGTTTTTACGATGAGAGTTTAAAAAATAATTTCGATCTCCTTATCCTTGATTAAATTCCACGCGGATATAAAACTGTGTTCGTCCTCAATTAGTACCTTGTTTTTCCTCAGCATCTTTTTAACGAGTTTCTGATTGGGTTTACTAAACTTTGAAAGCAATGAGCTGCGGTTCATCTTAATGGGGGAATATCCCTTATCTGCAGTGTAAATATAGTAATAAAAAGAGGGTTGAAAAGCGAGGCCAAATTTATTATAAGAGGTATCGCAAGTCTCCAGATCGACCTTCCGGTAAACGAGCAGCGATACTTTGCCATCGCTCAGCACCTCGAAGAAACGTTCCTCATGCAATAACCCGATGTAATACTGGCGGCGAAAAACCCGTGTTTCCCCTTTATCATCGGTGAATGAGAACCCTTTCAGACTGATTTTGTCGATAAGGATCTGAGCTGAAATAACTGCATTATAATAAATTAGCTCATCCCGGTAAGTGCTGTACCTCAATTCCAGGTTCCCGGCTTTTATCCCGTCAAGGAACTCAATCTCCCCAACTACAAACTTATCGGTCAAATAGGGTGATCCTGAATAACCGGGATAAGGGATAAACCGGGTTCCTTTTATTTTTTCGGTATTCCCATTTTTCTGAATCGTCTCCTGCGCGTTGGCAGTTATCGCGGTGAAAAATCCCAAAAGGGTGATAATCAAAAGTATCCTGTTGGTCATATTAGTTTACCTCAAAAATTTGTTCTTTATAAAAAACTGATCCGTCACTGGTAGTGCCACGTACCAAAAGCTTAAAGCTGCCACGGATATCGGATGTCTCAAAATCGAGTCTCACTGTTTCTTCCGGTTTCAGGGATGGTTTCCAGAGCAAAACCTTGCGAAGATCGGGCTCGTTTTGCAGTTTTTCAGAAGGGATATTTAATTGTGCAGCAGGCTGAATGACATCAAGATTGAATTTGATCAGATCGTCAGATTCCACGATACGCGAAAAATTCGATTTTGAGGTGTAAATAGCTACAACACCCGGGAAAGCCAGATCGCCATAAAACCTTTCGCCATTGCAAATTTCAACCCGGTCTATATCTTTCGAACCAAGTGGTTTTACAATATTCAGATCGTGAATAGGGATTCCATCGATTAAAAGTAATGGAGGGTCTTCAAAATAGGCGTGCATAGCGCTGTTTAAAACCTGTAATGAGGGAATTCGGTTATAAGCCCTGAACTTGACTCCCGGCAGGAGTTCCCGGGAGATCTCTGTGAAATCGGGCAGATCGATAAACGGATGGGGGTCGATTACCGAGGTTGGTACTCCGTAAAAAGGATAGGCTTCAGCTTTTGGCCTGGATCCCGGTTGGATTGTAATCTCCTGCTGGTTAAATATTTTACGGAAGGTGAGTGCATCAATATTTTGTGCTGCGATCTTTCGGAGTTCAGGTGGAACAGTCCAATTTTCAAACGAAGAAATACCAGCAGGAACACTTTCCTGATGATTCAGAACAATTTTCACAAGCCGTTTCCGTTCAGGATCGAGACCCTGGATCACAACCGGTATTTTCCCGTAATAATTGTCAAATTGAAAATAAAAATACCCATCTGATCCGGTCCTGTAAAAGTTGAATCTGGGAATTGAGTCGGGAATCGAAAGGAAAACGATCCCGTTTTTAAATGGTTCACCGGTTTTAAAATCCTTGACAAATCCTTCAAGAATTACCCCATCTTTTTCAACAATCTGATCTTCTTTAGGTTTAATGCTTTTGAGAAAGCTTTCTGAGTTATAACCGGAGATTGTCTCGGCAATGCTGACCCAAAGGTTCCCTTTTATTTGTGAGAGTAATTTACCCGGTAAATGAATCGTTGCCTGTACTTTGCTTCTAGTTTGACTGGTTTTATTAATTCCTTTGATTTCCAGATCATTGACCTGATTTTCAGCAACAATCATGGTTTCTGATGATCGTATTGCTGTACCAGCTTCCGGGATACCGGTAAACCGGTTGCAAATGTATATCTGATTGAACGTTAATGTCGGATTGTTCCGTGTTGAGGTGCACAGCAAATAGTATCCTGAACTTAAGGAATCAGGCAGGTAGATAAACCCATCTGCCTGGTGATCAGTTGTTTTCTTATTTATCTCTACGATTTTTTTCCCGCTGGCATTGATGAGATCGATATGAATAATTCCTGAGGATTCATTTTCCGGGCCAAATATCTTAAACAATAGGGTCTCACCACTGGTATACAGATTACGATCGGTAAAGAGACTGAAATACTTTCTTTCCTGAGTCTTTCCGGCTAGGGTGACAAAGAGTAGTAACAAAATAAGTAATTTTCTTTTCACGTTAAAATCTTTGTTTTTAATTATCTGAATGGTGATCCTGATCATTTTGATTTGAAAATTGCCACAATTATTGTTGCCACCACGAAGGTTGAACAATAGGGTTTGGTTTTATTGCCTTGATCTCTCCATGGTCTGGTATATCGGGATATGTAAATAATTGTCGAAGGGTGATAGTACCTGTTGGTGACGACAAATTAAAATAATAGCGAACCTGCTGACAGGAATTCAGATCAAAATATCCGTACGCAATCTTTGAAGAATCAGTTTTGCATTTGATATTGCCATAGATTTGAGTCTGAATCGGATCGAATATGCTGCCAGTAGCGGCAAACTGACTGTTGAGCTGCTGGTGATAATTGTAAGATCCTGCAGAGGTTCCATATTGTTCAATAATTAAGATCCATCCATTTGAAACCAGGGTATCGGAATAGAGGTAATCCAGTACATTGTATGACACTTTTAATAGTGGTTGCTTTATGAGCATATTGGTCTGGCTGAAATTGGCAGGTCCGGCCAGTATAAATTGATTGTTTTCATTGTAGGAGTACCATCCATATGCGGTATGAAACTCTCCGGGGATTGAATCCCAGGTCCATTCCAATATTGATCTCACATCAAACCGGTAATGGGACAGTGAACCGGTTACCGGTAAATCAGCCTCAATCTCTCTTAAATTCTTAACTACGGCCTCCGGAACATCACCCCCATTATTTACATAAACCTTTTGGACCACGTTTGTAGTATAGAAATTTGCGATTGCAGGCAGCGGTGGCATTGTAACTACTTCAGATTCATAAGTATCCTTTGATAATATAATTCTAAGTTTATAACTATTTCCACTCACCGGAGCTGAATTGAAGAGGTAAATTCCGGCAATATTTTCATTGGCCTGAATTGTCGGACCACCAATCTGGATAAGCTGAACTGTGGCACCGGATACTTCAGGTATCTGCACCTGGTCATTAAAAGCACTGGTTCTTGTCAAATGAACAGAATTTCGGGTAAGATCATTGGTAATCAGTGCCTCAACAACGAGCTGTCCGGAGACATTGTCGATGGCAGGCTGGTAAATCTGCTGGCATGAAACGAAAAGCATCATGAACAGAAACAGATATTTTAGTTCTTTTTGCATTAGAATTTAAAATTATAGGTGATCGACGGAACAGGAACCCCAATGATTGAAAACGTATACAGGTTATAACTGTTTTGCGATGAATCCTGAATGGATGAACCCTTCTGATAAAATACCGAATAGGGATTTTTACGTCCGTAAAAGTTGTAAATCGAAAAGGTCCAGCTCCCTTTCCACATCCGTTTTTTTCGAAGGTTTTCATCAAGAGTAATGCTGACATCCAAACGGTTATAATCGGGCATCCGGTATTTATTCCTGTCGGAGAAGACAACTACCTGGTAGGCTCCATAGTTGTATTTCTGCTCTGGTAAGGTAATTGGCCTGCCCGTAGAATAGACAAAATCTCCCGAAAATCGCCAACGCCGACTGATCTTATAATTCATAACCGCTGACAGATCATGCGGCTTATCATAGACTGAGGGGTAAAACGCTCCTCCGTTAATCTTTTCATCGGAGTATTGTCCAGCTGCTTTTTGAAATGCTCTTGAGTAAGTGTAGCTGACCCAGCCGGTCAACCGTCCTGAATTTTTCTTGGCATAAACTTCAAGGCCATAGGCATAACCTTTGGCCTGCAACAGATCTGATTCGATATATTGATTCATCAGTATTTGTGCCCCATTTTTGTAATCCAGAATATTTTGCAGCTTTTTATAATAAATCTCAACCGATGTTTCAAATGGTGCATTTGCCGGATTCTTGAAAAATCCGAGTGCGATCTGATCGTTAACCAGCGGCGCCAGATTTTGATCGGCCGATTTCCAGTAATCAGAGGGGGTGATCACTGTAGTATTCGAAATCTGACTCACAAACTGGTGGATTCGCTGATAGCTTAACCGGATTGATCCGCCGTCTTCCAGATTATATTTCAACGCCAAACGAGGTTCCAATCTCTGGTAGGATTTAATATTCGCTCCTGATTTATAGCTTGTTGAGTCAATGATTGAGCTCCTGCTTCTTGAAACTCCGGCGGCATATTGGTAAACCATTCCCGGCCCGTAATCCAGATAATTGGTATAGCGCACCCCAAGATTAAGGGTCAGTTTTTCGGTCAGGCTGAGATCGTCATTGGCAAAGAGGGCCATTTCAGCGGATTGTTCATGTCGCAACGAGGAGGAAATTACGTTGGAGATCGTTTGCGCAGGAGAGATCTGGCCAGGCTTGATCCAATAGCCAATTGCCTGAAATCCGGCATTGATGCGATGTTTGTCATTTGGGAAGAGCGAGAGGGCATATTTGAGACTTCCGTATTGAATATTCGACTTCAGTAAGTAATTATTTTCAGTTAGAACGGGATCATGCTGATCTACCTTAACATTGTATTTCGAGTAAGCCATGCTTAAATTTGAGACTACTTTTTCAGAGATATTCAATTTCCAGTTCAATGAGCCAAGAGTGTTCCCATAATTATAAAGGGTGGAGGTATTTAGATTAAAAACATCGCCACTAAGGTAACCTGTCAGCTTAAGATGATTTTTCGGACCAAGTTCAAAATTTGCCGTTCCATTAAGGTCGTAAAAATGGGCGACACTGTTCATAAATGTCGGATTCTTTGTTTGCTGGAGCAGCCAATCGGAATAGGTGCTTCTCCCGCCAAGCATAAAGGTGCTTTTCTTCTTTTTGACAAAGGGACCCTCCAGAGTTAATCTGCTATTAATAAGTCCGATGCCTCCATTCATGCGAAGATTTTTATCACTCCCATCTTTAAGTTGCACATCCATTACGGAGGAGATCCGCTCGCCGTAAGAGGCAGGTATCCCGCCTTTATATAAGGTTACATCTTCAATCGCGTCAGGATTGATCATCGAGAGGAAGCCAAACAGGTGAGTTGTATTGAAAACCGGCGAGCCATCGAGCAATACAAGGTTCTGATCGGTGTTGCCACCCCTAACATTGAACCCGGACGACATCTCTCCGACACTCTGAACTCCAGGCATCATCACCATGCTCTTGATCAGGTCAGCCTCACCCATCAGCACAGGAAGCTCTTTAATGGTAACAGCACTCATTTTTATCATACTCATTTGTGCCTTCGAAGCTTTGGAATTTTCACCTACAACGGTCACTTCACCGATCTTATGGGTCTCCTCGAACAGGTCAAAATCGGCATTCCCATCCTGGATCAGCTCGATCTTCTGAACCTGGTCCTCAAAACTAAGAAAGGATACCTTCAGATGCATTTCACCGGTTGGCATCTCTATCGAATATCTCCCTTTTGAATTGGTGGCTACCCCAACTTTCGTTTCAGGAACATAAATCACCGCCCCGGCCAGTGGTTCTCCGGTTTTACCGTCAAAAACCCTGCCATGTAACTTTGCCCGCTGATAGCGTCCCTGATTCACAGGATCGCCAATAACGAGAACCTGCGATTTATCGCTTCCTGTCTCTGAACGTCCGTCGACATTACCCGGATAAATAATTACTGAATTTCCCTGGAAAAACTTAAAATTTAAATCTTTTCCTTTAAATGCCTGATTCATAGCCTGAATCAGCGGTACATCCTTGAAGGTACCGGTTATCTCTGCCGATTTAACCCACTCCTCCTTATAAAAGAACCGAATTCCATAATTTTGCTTTAGTGAATTTATAAACTCAGGAAGAGGAGTCTTATCAAAACTCCCGGTAATTTTCATCTCCTGTATCTCTTGTGATTGCCCGGGCTGGTTTAAAAGAAGAATTGCAAAAGTCAGAAAAACAGCTTTGTACAAATGTAATAATTGAAAATCCTTCACAATTGATGGTTGTCTTGAAGATGAAAAAATCGGAAAATATTGTTAAGTAAAAGTAGTAATATATTAGGTTTCCTTTGCCTTAGCATACGAAACAATAAAATATTTATCTGTATTTATTGGAGTTGGTGCACAAATGTTCAATTGGTGCAAACAGAGCAAATATCACGCCAATCCCGGTAGTTCCATCCCGGTAATTTTTCGGTACAGATTGAGTGCAAAAAGATCGGTCATTCCGGATACAAAATCGACCACCGATTGAATCTTGCCATAGAAGGTCTGATCCTGATTCTGGTATTGGGCGGGAATAAGTGACAACAGTTTTTTCGATAAAAAACTTTCAGGTTCTACTACAGCGGTTATGAAAGCTTCGAGTAATGTTCCGAGGATTTTGTAGCCGGCAATCTCTATTTCGACTACAGTCCTGTCATTGTAAATTCTTTCAGTCGATACTCTGCGGACCTGATCCATTGCGCTTTTTGAGGGTTCGGGTAAGTCATTGAAGAGCGGAATTATCTTTTCTGTAGTTGGATAATCGTTGATACGTGAAATAAACAGTTGGGCGCATTCCCTGGTAAGTTTGCCTATCACCATTGCCCTCAAATAGGAAATCCTTTCGTTATGGTCGGTTACCAGGGTCAGATTAGCCGAAATATTATCCAGGACTATTTGGTCGTGGAAAGGATGGAAGAAATTAAGAAACAGGGCTTCTGTTTCAGGATAGGATAGGATCTTCAACTTATGGGCATCTTCCACATCCATAATCTGGTAACAGATATCATCTGCAGCTTCGACCAGGTAAACCAAGGGATGGCGCATATAATGCAAGGGATTTTCGGATATTTGAACCATTTCCAGTTGGGTTGCTATCTTGCGGAAGAGCTCCTTTTCGCTTTGGAAGAATCCGAATTTTGGTTTACCACCGGCCAATGATGATTCAAAGGGATATTTGACAATACTGGCCAATGTGCTGTATGTTAATGCAAAACCCCCATATCTCTTTCCCGAAAACTGATGACTGAGCACCCTGAATGCATTGGCATTGCCTTCAAAACAGGTGAAGTCAGACCATTGTTCCTCAGAAATGTCATTCTGATATTTTAATCCTCCCCCTCGTTTGAAGAAATCGGCAATCGCGTACTCTCCTGAATGACCAAACGGAGGATTCCCCAGGTCATGAGCCAGACAGGCAGCCGAAACAATCGCTCCTATCTCTCCAATCCTGTTCATAAATGGGGATTCCTGATTTCCTTTTATGGCAGAGGCCACAAGATTACCCAAAGAACGGCCCACACTGGCAACTTCAAGCGAATGGGTTAGCCGGTTATGGACAAAAATGCTTCCGGGGAGGGGAAACACCTGGGTTTTATCCTGAAGTCTACGGAAAGGTGACGAGAAGATGATCCTGTCGTAATCGCGCTGAAAGATGGACCGAATGTCATCATCTTGCTGGTAAATCCGGTCCTCAAGACCTAGCCGGCAGTCGGCGATCCATTTATCCCATTTGATCATTTTAAATGTATTTTCTTTAGTTCCTTATTCAGTTCACCCATATCCGGAAAGTGACTTTGCATTGTTGCCTTGAAAAGGGGGCCATGATTGGGAATGACCGTATGGACCAGTTCATGCACGATAATATAATCAATAAGCCGGTCATTAAGTCTCATCAGGTGAAGATTGAGATTGATATTTTTGCGCCCGGAGCAACTGCCCCAGTTTGTTTTATTATTCTTGATCGTCACCTTTTGAAAGGAATATCCCATATCTTTTGCCAGTTCTGCGATTCTTCCCGGCAGGTATTTCCGGGCATCAAAACGAAGAACATGCTCAACCATCAGTTTAAGCCTATTTTGGATTTCATCCGATTCGACCGGTTGATTTACCGGATACTCGAAGAATACCTGATTCTCTTCGCGGGAATACCTGATGCGTAACTGAGGTATATCGGCCGGGCATACATGATAATGATAATTCCGCGTAGATAAGAGGTGCCCGGGTTGAATACTCTTGGGAACTACCGGTTTTAGAGCCATTTTTTCCCGGGTATCGGCAATCCATTGAAGATGTTGAGTGAGGAATTTTTCCCCGCTCAGAAATGAGGCGAGCCAGGGAATGGTAACCCGGACCTTCCCGTCAGGACGCACCGCAATTTTAAACCTGACGGCCTGTCGATTCCTGCTTATTGTTACTGCACCAATATGTTCAACAAAAACTTCTTTGAATGGCATAAATAATTACTTTAAACGCTTCAGCTTCTCTTCGAATTGGCCACCAGCTGATTGAAGACGACCAGCTGTTCTTTTAAAGCGGCTACCTTATCGGCAGGATCTGTCCGTGCTTCCATGAGAATCCATCCGGTATAATTCATTTGGGCAAAAAGATCAAACAACTGCTGATATGGATAATTCCCGATATTCAATTCACGTACATGAACGGTATCTCCAATCCACTTTTTAACGCTGTTGAAATTCCCTTCCAATCCGGGAGGAAGCAGATCCTGATCATTACAGTTCCAGCAAATCTTTACATTTTTCCCGGTAACCTGATCAAAAATCGCCTTCATGTTGGGCAGCTCCTGAGTTTTGGTTCCATGGACTTCAACCCGGACCAACAGTCCGTAATCCTGGGCAAATTCACCAACTTCGTTCAATGAAGCTGCAATTTGCGCGATTGTTTTTTCTTTGTCGACTCCATCGGGGAGTCCGTTGGGCTTCACTTTAATCCCTGAGGCTCCGATATCTCTGCAAAGTTTAATATATTCCTTTGTCTCATCAATATTCCAGCGAAGTTTTACCGGATCAGGACTTTGATATTCGAAATTTGATCCATATCCCAGGCAGGTTACGGGACTGTCTGCAAACAACTTTTTCACCGTTTCTCTTTGATCTGCACTCATGCTTGTCTCCACGCCGTGGGCATGACCGGTTCGCAGTTCTACTCCAAGAATTCCCGTTTTTGTGCAATTGGCAATCACTGTGGGCAAATCCCAGTCTTTTGCCCATTGGTAAGTTACCAAACCAAGTCTTATCTTCGGTTTCGGAGCTTTTGCCAATGCAGAAAATGGCTGAATGGTTGCAAGACCTATCCCTGAAATGATACTTTTCTGAATAAAATTGCGTCGGGACAAATTCCTTTCCATGATTTGTGCGATTAATATGTTTTCCTAAGGGGTGAAGATAGACATTCCGTGTTTTAAAACGAAATGTAGCCTGAAAATTTGTTTATTTTGCACTGCGAATATAAATTGGAAAAAATGAATATACTTATCATCGGATCTGGCGGAAGGGAACATGCATTTGCCTGGAAAATCAGCCGGAGTCCAAAAATCAACCAACTTTACATAGCTCCCGGGAATGCAGGGACAGCCGAATTCGGAACCAATATCGAAGTTGGCGTTACAGATTTTCCTGCAATTAGAACTATTGTATTGGAAAAGCATATTCATATGGTTGTTGTTGGACCTGAAGTGCCGCTTGTTGAAGGGATTCATGATTTCTTTTTGGCAGATAGGCAACTCAGGGATATTCCGGTTATCGGACCCGCCAGCTTAGGAGCACAGCTTGAAGGGAGTAAGGATTTTGCAAAAAAGTTTATGATGCGCCATCATATTCCTACCGCTGCCTACCTTTCGGTAACCAAAGAAAATCTGGAAGAGGGAATCCGCTTTATGCACAGTCTGAAAGCTCCTTATGTACTTAAGGCCGACGGACTGGCTGCGGGTAAAGGTGTCCTGATCATTGAAAATCTTGCAGAGGCCGAACAGTCGATCCGTGAGATGCTTGGCGGAATGTTTGGACAGGCTAGCGAAACTGTTGTAATTGAGGAATTCCTTTCGGGAATTGAGTGTTCTGTTTTTGCAATTACGGATGGTAAAAGCTATAAAATACTGCCGGTAGCCAAAGATTATAAGCGGATCGGAGAGGGGGATACAGGATTGAATACAGGAGGAATGGGTGCCATCTCGCCGGTTCCATTTGCCGATGAAGTATTTATGAAAAAGGTGGAAGAACGGATAATTGTCCCTACAGTGAATGGATTACTCAAGGATAGTATTGACTACAAGGGATTTATATTTTTTGGCCTCATCAGTGTCAATTCTGAACCATACGTGATTGAATATAATGTTCGCATGGGAGATCCTGAAACCGAGGCTGTGATTCTGAGGTTGAAATCCGATCTGGTCGAATTATTTGAAGGGGTGGCACAGGGAAATCTCTCTGAACGTCAGCTTGATATTGATACAGCTTCTGCGGCAACGGTTATGCTCGTCGCGGGGGGATATCCCGGGGTATACCAGAAAGGGGCGGTTATTTCGGATCTGGATAAAGTTGAAGGAAGTATCCTTTTCCATTCAGGGACTAAAGTTTCAGGTAATGAGGTTATTACTAATGGCGGAAGAGTGATTGCAGTAAGTTCAAAAGGGAAGGATTTCAGTGAAGCGCTTGCATTATCTTACCGTAATGCAGGGGTGATTCAATTTAAGGATAAGTTTTTTCGCAGGGATTTGGGGTTTGATCTAATAAAATAAGACGATATGTTATTGCGCATTTTAAAGAGTAATACGCTGTTTAGTGCGTTGTTAATCCCCTTGATTGGTATCCTTTTCTGGATCCATAATTTTCAGACAGCCACAATGGTGGATCTGAATCTAGTCAATGGGGCGATGCCACTCTATTACCTGGTCTTTTCCTTTTTTAAAACACAAACGTTTTGGCAGGTCTTTTCCGCTTTTGTACTGGTGATTTTTAATTCATTTTTTATTGCGCAGATGGGCTCAGGGTTTCTTTTCCTGAAGAAACGGTCCTATCTTCCGGGAATTATCTACCTGGTTACGGTGTCCTCACTTCATGAGTTACAGGCACTTCTGCCTGTTCATATGGCGACATTGTTTGTACTGATCTCAATCTATTTTATTTTTGATACTTTCCATAAAAAAGTTGAGATTACCTATACTTTTAATGCCGCCTTTTTTCTTGCAATAGGTTCATTATTCTATCTCCCTGTAGTTGTGCTGTTTCCATTGGTTTGGATCTCCATCTTTGTCTTGCAAAAGGATGACAACTGGAGGTTACTTGCTGTCCCGGTTCTGGGATTTGGAGTTCCGTGGCTTTTTATATGGGTCTATTCATTTTTAACAGATGCCTATGCTAAATTGTGGAATGAACTGATCACCATGCTCTGGAGCCGCCATAACGACTATCTTCTAAACCCGTATTTTCTGGCATTCACAGCCATCGTTGCTATTTTGACCACACTCGGCAGTCTTTCTGTCATCTCTCATTTTCTTCGGATGAAAGTCAGTTCCCGAAAGTATTTTGTTATTTTCTTCTGGATGCTTGGCTTGTTACTGGCTTCAGCATTAGGTTTACTTACCATTGATATTGAGATAGTGGCCTTATCTACCATACCGGTTGCCTATATCGTTTCAAATTATCTTTTATTCAACGAAAAGACTATTTTGAAAGAGGTATTCCTCTGGATCTATCTGGCGACGGCGGTTTTTGTCCTTATTTTTTATGTGTAGAGATCTGGTAGGCCAGATCTCTACACATAAAAAATATCAATCAGGGAAATATCCTTTTATGATCCCTCTTTTTGAATCTTTCAGAAAGAGGAGGATTTCATCGCGTTCACGTGAGGCCTGCATTTCTGCTTCGATCACTTCAAGAGCCTGGCTGTTGTTATACCCTTTTTGGTATATAATCCGGTAGATATCCTGAATCTGACAGATCACCTCATTGGAGAAGCCTCTGCGCCGAAGACCGATCGAATTTACGCCCGCATAAGATAATGGTTCACGCCCTGCTTTAATATATGGGGGAACGTCTTTGCGCACCAGTGAACCACCTGAAAGCATAACATGTTTTCCGATATGGCAGAACTGATGAATTCCGGTATGACCCCCTATAATTGCAAAATCATCCACAATGACTTCGCCGGCCAGCGCAACTGAATTTACCAGGATTACACTATCACCTACGATACAGTCATGAGCAACATGTACATAGGCCATAATCAGGCAGTTACTTCCTATTACGGTCTTGCCATGTGCAGCAGTTCCCCTGTTTACTGTAACGCATTCCCGGATGGTTGTATTGTCCCCGATCTCAACGGTAGTATATTCACCTTTGAATTTCAGGTCCTGAGGTTCACCACCAATGACTGCTCCGGAATGGATTTTGCAGTTTTTTCCGATGCGACATCCGGGTAAGATTACCGCTGTTGGACCTATGTATGTTCCGTCACCAATGGTTACATCGTTTGAAACAGTAGCGAACGGTTCAATAATAACACCTTTGCCAATTTGTGCGTTTGGGTGAATATTTGCTAATGGTTGATTCATTTTTAAATTTTTAAAGCAACGGTTATCCCGATATCTTAAGATTTTTTATTTTGTTTTTGCAATGATGGCCATAAACTCCCCTTCGCAAACCACCGTGTCACCAACAAAAGCAATCGCTCTCATATTGGCAATTCCGCGACGGATAGGGCTGAGCAATTTTAGCCTGAAAACCAGGGTATCTCCCGGTACCACTTTCTTGCGAAATTTAATGCTGTCCATCGTCATGAAATAAGTAGAATACTCACCATCGGGAGGTTGTGAGCTGATTACAAATACTCCGCCACACTGAGCCATAGCCTCGATGATCAGTACTCCGGGCATTACAGGCTCTTCAGGGAAGTGACCTACAAAAAAAGGCTCATTCATCGTAACATTCTTCACCCCGATAATATAGTCAACCCCTTTTTCAATGACTTTATCCAGCAAAAGGAAAGGATTGCGGTGGGGTAGCATTTTTTTGATCTGATTTACATCGTATAATGGAATCTTATTCGGATCATATTCGGGAGCAGTATTTTCAGATATCCCTTTCAGATACTCTTTCTGAAGTAATTTCGCAAATTCGGTATTTGGTCCGTGTCCAGGTCTTTTCGCAACAATCCGTCCTTTGATTCTTTTCCCGATTAAAGCAAGATCGCCGATAACATCGAGCAGTTTATGCCGGGCACATTCGTTATCATAGTGGAGTGTAAGATTGTTCAGGATTCCGATCTTATTCACTTCAATATGTTTCTGGTTGAACAAATCGGCAATCCGGTTGAGTTCCTCAAGTGCCATTGGCTGATCCATGATCACGATGGCATTATCGACATCTCCCCCTTTTACAAGATTGTTTTTCAGAAGCATCTCAAGTTCGCGCACAAAAACGAAGGTGCGACAAGGTGCAATCTCTTCTGCAAACTTTGTTTTGCTGTCAAAAGTGGCATATTGATTATGCAAAACAGAGGAGTTGTATGAGATCATCACATCAATACTGAAATCATCATCAGGATATGCGATTATTTCAGTTCCTGTTTCTGCATTTTTATAGACAATCTTCCGTTTGATCTCGAAGTATTCCCGGTCAGCATCCTGAACCTGAATTCCTGCTTCGCTAAGGGTTTTGACATAACCGGCCGCGCTTCCGTCCAGGATAGGTGCTTCCGGACCATTCAATTCCATCAAAACGTTATCAATACCTGTAGCAATCAGTGCGGCCATGACATGTTCAATGGTACTGATCACTACATCTCCGTCTTTCAATACCGTTCCGCGCGATGTCCCTTTAACTTTGGAAACATTCGCCTCGATCACAGGCTGCCCCTCAAGATCAACGCGTTTAAATTTAAATCCGAAATTCTCAGGAGCAGGCTTGAAGGTCAAGGTAACCTCAACACCAGTATGAAGGCCTTTACCGGAGATGGTTGCCTCTCTTTCAATTGTATTTTGCTTAATACCCATCATTTCGCGAAATTTTTCTTTTTATTCGTTAGTTTCGATTGATTTTATC
>Ga0364866_10547_pt1 | contig 21764 bp, 23 predicted proteins | sample ExccelAu500001D3_3_FD_206913 | JGI IMG/M metagenome (GOLD analysis project Ga0364866, IMG submission 206913) | Enriched cells from Trout Bog Lake Hypolimnion, Wisconsin, USA - BchlTB.Aug13.5000.01.D3 | ecosystem: Environmental > Aquatic > Freshwater > Lake > Hypolimnion/Profundal zone | place... | reverse complement strand
ACGGGCGTGGTTCCACCAATACGGCCCCGCGATCCTGTTTTCCACCATCGTACAAGTATCTTGCCCGCTGCACCGGGTTGAGAATCATTCAGCAGCTTTCCGTACTCGATAATGTTTCTGTCAATGGCCGATAGGCGATTTATAAGCTCGGCATTAAACGTCAGGATGAACCCGCTAATTTCATCGGCACACTCTTTACTGTGCTCACCACCCGGATCGGCACCGTACCCGCTTTCGGCTGTGTGGCTTCTGGCCTGGGCTTCTGGCTGAACTGACTGCCTGGGTTGCGCTTCCTGCTCGGTTACCGTGCCTGACTTTGGCCTTTGGCTTCTGGCTTGATCACTGTAAATGAGTTTGGATTTGTCAGGTTTTTTCATGCAGGTTTGGGATGTTACCGGCGTTGTATTTTGGAGGTTAGCCGATTCGATAATGCAACCATCGATTCACTTATTGAAGTTATGTCGATATTGCATTCATCTAACGGCCCGACAGAACGCATTCTCCATGAGCATTATTAATAATACAAGTGCGCGTATGTGTAATTTTAATTACATTTCTTTAATATGTTATATATAATCGCAATAGAATAATACATAATAGATTATGGTTTACCCATAACCCATTTCGGATTTGGGCTGTTTAATCCAGTAGCGACGTTGCAAGGGGTTTATTTAAGTGGGCAAATTACTTCGGAGAGGAGTTTAGTAATGGAAATTCGTTTGCAAGGTGCTGTCGGTTTCGATATCGGGCATTCATCGGTAAAAATTTCATGTTTTGTAAATGGTGCCAAGCACGACATTATCTTTCCATCGGTGGCGACACCGGCATTCACAATTTCAGATGAAAACGAGGAACGACGTGCTTCTGATGAAACGGTGGTGGTTAATGGGAAATCCTATTTTTTTGGCAAAACCGCACTTATTCAAGGCAGGCTGTCCTGTTCCACCGGTTTGTCTGAAAACTGGATTGAAACGCCCGAATACGAAGCTCTGATGAGGGGTGGGTTCAAGAAAATACGTGCGCTTGGTATTGAGCCAGATGACTGCGTCATTATTATGGGATTGCCAACAAGTCTGCATTCAAGACAAAAGGCTGCACTTAAACGCTTGGCTGGGGAATGCACAAAAGGACGTGTTCTGGTCATGCCGCAGTCGCTCGCCCCCTACCACGGCATGATGCTGGATGAAATCGGGAATCCATCGTCGCGGCATAGCATGGAGTCTGAGGCTTGGGCCGTGGTTGAGGTCGGATATTTCACAACCGACATTATGCTGATGCAGGCGGGCGGAATGTGGGTGGAGAAAGCGGCTGGCTCAAGCCGTGGAGTGGCTTTGGCAGCCGATGCACTGATGCGTTCGATGGGCGAAAAAGATGTCACGGTGGATATGAATGAGGCCGAGCAGGCCCTTCAAACGAAGACCATCAAGTATTTTGGCGAGAATCTGGATGTGTCCAAAGAGGTTGAGAATGCGACAAGCGCAATTGTTGCAGATGTTCTGGATAACTCAAAAAAGTTGATAGAGCCTCATGTCAGAAAACTGGATGGGGTAATTATTGCCGGTGGCGGCGCGCCTTTAGTGTTCGAAGAGATCAAGGCGAAATGGCCGCATGCTGTGTTGGCAGACAATCATCGGTTTTCGGTTTCCGAGGGCATGCGGCGATATGCGCTGGTAACACTTCGTTTGGATGCGATGAGCTCTTTTAGTCGTTAAGGAGGTCGCCGTGGCTTGGGTTAGGGATGGCAGCGCACCGGACGAGGTAAAGGTCAGCTTGGTAATTTGCAAGGCTGATCATCCTGAATTGGTTGAATGGTTGTGGGGCTTGCCGTTTCGCAAACAGTCTTCTGTGATCCGCGATGTCTTGAGCGGGGCCGCCAAGATGGTTTCATCTAATGCAGAGCCGAAGCGCCAAACAGTGATGGGGAAGTCGGCAAATATAGGCAAGGAGACGCCACCTGCTTCTTTGTCTGGAACACCAGTGGTTGTTACGTCAAGTGAAACACCAACCGGCAGCAAAACCATGACAGAAGCTACCGCAACGATTCTCAGAAACATGCGGAAGGACTTTTGATGCGGTTATTCATCGTTTCAAACCATTCCCTTGCTCTCACCATAGCTGATGTATTGCCAGGCATCAGGGAAGGTGCTGATGATCACATTGAAGTTGGGGGCGATGTGGTGACCTGGTGCGATGGTCATTTGCTGAAACATTGCGAGCCAGATTTCTACGACAGCCGCTGGGCAAAGTGGGATGCCTCGACACTGCCTATCAAGGTGCCGCTTGAAAGATGGCAACTTACGCCGCAGGATGATCCGCTGGTGAAAAAGCGTCTAGCGACAATCGAATCCTTCATAAAAAAGGCTTCACTGGTTGTAACTGCCAGCAACCAAGGGCAGATGCGAGTTGCGGAGGTTATTGATTACTTCGGATACAGCGGCAAGGTGATGCGTTTGCGGTTAAGGGATAGGGATCTTCGATCTGCCAAAAATTTTGAGGCATCAATGTCGATGATTAACGACTCCAAGTGTCGGAATTTATATCTCGCTGAATTGTGTAGGTCACGAGCTGATTGGCTGGTTGGAAAAAATATGTCACGAGCCGTCACCAAGCTGCTTGCGCGTGACAAACTCATTCCGATTGGACGCATTCAAACACCGATGCTTGCCTTGATTGTTCGTCGCTGCATTGACATTGAAAGCGCAACAGAAACACGTCAAGAATACTACACGGAACGCACGCTGCTCCGCGAAATGCAGCGGTTTGCCAGATGTGGAAGCTTTGACATCGCCGCTCTTAAAGCCAGGGGGTATATTAAAGTTTACAGCAGGTCGGATCCAATAAAAGACACAGCTCTGGGACGATCGCTAATTCTGGCATTACCAGAACAACTGACGGATATAGCAGTCGCGGCGGCATGGGAAGATGTGCTAGACCAAATCGCAGCAGGGGATTATGCACCCGAAGAGTTTATGCGGCGGATCGATATTTTTGTTGGGAAGCGGCTTGATGAAATTAAAGCCTTATCCGGGAAGGTCGTTATTTCTCCGGGTACACCGGGGCCTCAGTCCCATCAAAAAATGTCGTCTTTGCAGCGCGTTCATACAGCAAACAAATCAGAAGCTTCAATGATGGGTCGGCATGTTTCCAAACCTTCTCATTAGGCGCGTATGCAGTCCACAGCGGATCCTTGCTCATCGCTGCCAAAGCATATTGCATTTTCTCGTCTCTGGTTGGTTCGAAGATAAAGTCTTCAGGGTGCAATGCTCCGGCCAGCAGATAAACCTGGCCAACAGACAGGTTGAGATACTTGGCCGCGTTCACAAGTTGAGCCCTGTCCATCTTATCAGTCGGACGTTCACCGCGTGCCAGAGCGAGCAAATACGGGTAGGAAATTTCAAGACGTTCGGCAAGCTCAGTCAGCGATTCCTTGTTCGCGGCAGCTTGTTCCCAGAGTTTAGACATCAACGCGCCAACGGTTTTTTCTTCGCTGGTTGGCTTGGAGTGAATATTTTTTTTGCGCGAACTCACGGGTTGTTTGGAAACTACCGCTTGTTTGGCAGCGGGTTTCGTTCGGGGGCTGGTAGTTTTTTTCGTTTTGGATTCAGTCATGAATACACCTTTTGAAGCTAGGGCACCTTAACAAAGTTTGCTACCTTTAAGTAGCTTTATTTAGTTGAACTTTTTAATGCTTTACGACGATGTTGTCAATACTTTTTATTATCAAAGGAGCTAATTATGCTTTCCGCTGATTCACGTAATCACTCAATAGGCTTTAAGTTTGTGAACGAAATGTTGAATATCAGCTATTTGTCAGGTTGGGTAAGAAAACCAACGAAAGATGGCTTTATGTTACAGCAAATTAATGGACTGGCGCACGCTATTTATATTACGGTCGAGCCAGGCACTCGCATTCCGAAAGAGACCACCCCTGTGACGGTTGTTGCCCATGTCTATGGGACGAAGCGCGAAGATGGGAAAAGCGTTGTTGAGGTGCGCGCAATCGATATCAAAAAACCATCGTCGCGTTCGATGCCAATTGAATTGGTTTGGAACAGCTCATTGGCCGAGGGCTCTACAGCTGATGAGTTCCAACCCTTCAAATCTGATGGTTCGTTCAAGGGCATGATCGCGGAGCAGATTGACGATTCTGAAAGTAGTGAAATCGCGGACATCCTGAGAGTTCTTGAAGCAACCAAGGGAAGACTCAACACAAAGCTAGGTGAAAATGCCAATGTGGTAACGCTGGCTGGCTTTGTTGAAGGTGCAGCCATTGTTCGTGCCACTCACCTTGGTGGCAAGGAACAACAGGCATACATATCGGTGCTGCTACGCCAACATCGGGATGCGTCTCGTGCGATCCCGATCAGGGTGTATGAAAAACCTGAAATGCTAGTCGGCATTTTGCGCACCATTCCAGTGGGCTATCCGGTTTCAATGGTTGGGCAGGTCAAAGTCAAGGTTATTCCAAATAATGACGACATAAAAGAGATCGCTGATTCCTTTTTGTATATCCGCACTCGCAGCTTGTCTGGTGTAACCAAGGGCGAAGAAATCAAGCAGGAACCGAGCTGGTGGGGCGAAATGGCACGGCGCATTATGGCTGAGCGCAAAGAACGTCAAGCAAAGACAGTGCAGCCCACCGTTCTGGTCGGGTCAAATGTCATTTTTGATCCCACGCTGTAGTTCAATTACGTAGTTCATCAAAAACACAGCCGCCTTCGGGCGGTTTTTTTATTGCATGACGCTTAACCAATACCTAATGAAGTTTAGAAATGCGCCATCCAGTTTGGCGATTTACATCAATTAAAGGAGGGTTTGTATGAAAACATCAAGATATGATCTAGCAAAAGTTGCAAACCTTGTTGCGTTAGCTGAACGCATGGGATTCAAGCTGTTGCAGCAAGGGCGAAGTTGGATTGGTACTCAATGTCCTGTTTGCGGCGAAAGCCAGGTCGGCAGCACTCGACTTTCAATCACCATGTCGGGTTCGGGCATCTATCGCTGGAAGTGTTTTGCTTGCGGCGATAGGGTGGGAGGTACTGCAATTGATTTTGTGGTCGCTGCGGCCGGTTGTAGCGCGAACCAAGCGGTCAACCGACTACTTGAGGGAACGTTGTCAGACGTGCCCTGCATCGCTGCCGCAACCAGATCCAAGCATGATGTTGACGTAGAGCATGATCGGCTTGCAGAGGTGCTGCATATCATCGAGAAGCGCTCTTTTGACGATGTGCCTGCCGTAAAGGAATATTTGGCGCGTCTCAAGATCGGCGGTAGCGTCGTTACGGCTGCTGTTGAGCAGGGGAGATTGCGAATGCTGCCTTCAGGCCCTGATGATGCGACTCGATGGCTGGTATCCAATGTCGGCGAAAGCTTGCTACGGGCATCCGGGTTGTTACGCGAAGGCAGAAGCAAGCCTGCAATCGCCTATCGTCCCCTGGTGTTCTTGTTACCTGAGATGACCGGTGCCGAGTTTCATGCTTGTCATGAAGTCGATGAAAACGAGGTCAAGTGCATTTCCTATGGCAGGCTACAGTGGCCATGGGCCCTCAAAGGCACACATACAGATCACTTTCTGATTGTGGATGGTGCAATAGATGCTTTATCGGCGGCAACGTTAGGCGAGTCGGGTGGCATCATGGGATTACCGGGTAATTATGCCTGGCAAGAATGCTGGTTTTCAAAAACGCGTAAGCGTTATGGATCCAGTTTTGTTCTGGGACTCGATAACAAAGAGGCCGGTAATCGTGTCTCGGATGCAATTGCCGCAAAGCTGTCGCAGCTCGATATTCCGTTTTCCAGAAAACCTCTTCCAAAGGGGATGAATTGGAATAACGTGCTTCAGCAGTAGTAACTTCACCAACCTCACCAGTCCATGATTGGTGGGGTTTTTTATGGATGTTTTGCGGGTACTCAAGCTGTGAACGACGCTTTGACGGCATAGATGCAAGAAAAAAATCCTGCCCTGTATTTCAAGTATCAGCGGGTTCTTGTTTACTCAGGATTAAGATAGTTGATATAGTGCACGAGCTTTATCAATCTCATCTATCAAACGACAAGAAAGGGATCACAATGAACCGTAAAGAACTCGCAGAAGCACTGGCAAAAAAGACTGACACAAGCAATGCAGCGGCCGACCGCACCATTGCAGCTTTTATCGACATCATTTCTGGCGCACTCAAAAAGGGCGACAAAGTGGCTCTCGTTGGATTTGGCACATTCGAGGTGCGCAAGCGTGCAGCACGCGTTGGCCGTAATCCAAAGACTGGTGCTGAACTGAAAATCAAGGCATCCAAGGTTCCTGCATTTAAGGCAGGCGCTACGCTGAAGGCAACAGTCAACGGCGCAAAGAAGTAATTATCAGCACAAAGAGGCCGGTGAAATTAAGGCTGGCCTTTTACCTATGAACGAAATTCTGCAATACCTGAAAAAATATGGCGAGTGTTCCGACAAAGAGATCGCTGAAGGCATTGGCATCCCACTTGCTGACTTGCACCTCCAATTGGTAGCGCTTGCTGTCAAGAATCAGGTAATGTCGTGTCATTCGACCAAGTTCGTGAAGGGCAAGAAGGTTGAGGCAATAATTTGCAGGATAGCTGGTTATATTCCTCCAGCAGCGCCGGGCAGGAAAAAGGTGGGGATTGTAATATCAAAATGATCTGCGCTACGTCTCTTGTTCCTACATGAGCAGTCATTCAGATGGTGTTTATCTTGTTGATTTTAATGACGGCCATCGGCCAATTACGGTCATCAGTCAGTAGCAGCTATGCTGCAATGAAATTGATAAATTTTCCGCAGGAATGTACCACAAGCAACAGGTCAACCCCGACCTCCAGCAGGCTCTCGAATATAAGCATGTTAAGAGCAAATAGAAATGTCCGGTTTTATAGCACATGAAATGTCCGCTTTGTGTTTGTGTCAGCACTGCCTGGCGGACAGATCAGGCAGCGAGTTGTAACTCGTGTTTAGGCAAGTTTCCGTGCGCATCATACACTGCCAGTTTTCGAGGTCCGTGAAACACAGCCAAAGTTCCGTCAACATAGCAATGAACGCGCACATTTACTTTGACGTAGTGATATCTTGCGCCATCGGATGGTATTTGTAATTTCATTGCCTTAAAGCTCACGCAGTTGTCGTTGCCGACGATGCGTTCATGGTGTTCACACAACACGTCAGGCAGGTTATTTCCGATGTAAGGGATGAACGCCGTTCCTTGTGCAGATGAAGGTACAGCGAAATCCGCGTTGTGCTGTGGCATGTAGATTTGTTCCAGATAACGGTTAGCATCGGCCATGTTGTTGATACCCGCTTTGGCAAGCTCATTTGGCAGACGCCCTTGATGTGTTTTGAAGGCACGCTCCGAGCGTCCCCGAGCTTCCGGTGAATAAGCCGCGATGTGCTTGATGCCGATTTGTTTGAGTGCGCGACCGACCTGAGTCAGATTGTTTTTATCCACCTTACCGCCTGCCACGGGTGTATTGAAATAGTGGCTGCCACGGTCTGTGTAAAACACGCTGAACAACCCGTGACTGGCTATCGTCTGGCCGATGCCGTGGAAGCTGGATGCCGTACCCTCCTCATCGCAAAAGAACATCGACAGGTGCGTTCCCGTGGCATCGTCCATCGTCACCACCAAGTCCCAGCGATGACCTTCAATCCATTCATGGCTGCTGGCATCCTGATGCACCATCATTCCCGGCAGCGGTTCGCGGTCGCGCTTCTTGCGGTGTTTGCCGCGAGCCTTGGCACGGATAACAGCACCGGCTTGCTGTAACTGGTTCTTGACCCAAGTGTAGCTGCGATTTCCACCGTGTTCCCGTACATACCAAGTGTGGAAGTGTTTGGTGTTCCAGCCCGGATAATCGGTGCGGTAAAGATCAACCAGTTCCATGACTTCATCGACAGGGGCGCGAAGGTGCGAAAGTTGCGATAATCGTTTGTCGATCAGGCCATCTATTCCGTCGGCCTCATAACGATCTATCTGCCGTCTCAGGGTGCGTTCGCACACGCCGAGTAGCCGTGCTGCTTCCGCTTGCGTCAAGCGGCCTTCTTGCCAATCTGTATACGCTTCTTCGAATCTCATCTTCCGGGTCTCCTGTAACCAACGTGCCCGGCTTAGGGGTGTTTCCATAACGCCTTCCTAAACCGGACATATTACGTGCTACAGAACCGGACATTTAATTTGCTCCCTACAGCTCTCGAATATAAGCATTGACTCCGCCCCCCCCCCGCGTATAATTCAGAAACAACGTACTTTTACTCCTGCATGTTTTTGTTTTGCCGCATTGAGCTGTTATCCGGCCTTTTCCACTCTACCGAATCGATGAGAAGAGTGCATCTCTAATATCGTTAGGGATAGAGGTGGAAAAATGTCTAATTCCCTACGTTCCGGCGCCGAGCAACAACTCTCTCGAAACCCTCGATTATTGGCTGTTCACTCATCGGAAGAAATACTGCATGAACTGCAAGTGCATCAGATCGAACTGGAAATGCAGAATGAAACACTTCGCCAGACACAGGAAGCACTCGAAATGTCTCGTGACCGTTATGTTGATATGTACGAGTTTTCCCCTGTTGGTAAAGTCACGATTTCTGAAGATGGGTTGATCTCTGAAATCAATCTGAAAGCGTCGTCGTTGCTGGGTGTGGATCGAGCAAATCTCGTTCATAAAAGATTTTCGCATTTTGTTGCCAAATCGGATGTAGATCGTTGGCACCGTCTGTTTCTCTCCATTAAGCAGGATAGTTCATTGAAAGAACAGCACTTCGAGATGAGCCTAGTCCGTGGTGACGGATCGGCAATTGACACACATCTCCATTGCTTGTACCGACAAATTGAGAACGAAGCGCCTTTGGTGCGCGTTACGCTGGTCGATATTAGTAAATTCAAGCAGGCTGAGACTGAATTACGTATTGCCGCTATCGCATTCGATTCCCAAGAAGGGATGATGATCACCGATGCAAATGCCGCGATTCTTAGAGTGAACGCTTCCTTTACTAAGATTACAGGCTATACAGAAGAAGAAGTTAAAGGCAAGAGTCCGAGCATACTTCGATCAGGGCGACAGACTAACCAGTTTTATGAGCAAATGTGGAGAGGAATCCATCAAACGGGATATTGGGAGGGAGAAATCTGGAACAAGCGCAAGAACGGTGAAATCTACCCGGAACATCTCACGATCTCTGCCGTGAACTCCCGCAAAGGCAACCTCACGAATTACGTTGCCACGCTGACCGACATCACCCTGAGTTCAGCAGCGGCAGAAGAAATCAAGCGACTGGCTTTCTTTGACCAACTCACGGGATTACCTAACCGTCAGCTTCTAATGGATAGGCTGCTGCAAGCATTGGCTTCCAGTGGACGCAGCGGAAAAGTTGGCGGGTTACTGTTCATAGATCTGGACAATTTCAAGACCATTAACGACACCCTTGGCCATGCCATCGGTGACATATTGTTGAAAAAGGTAGCGGATCGCCTAGTGGCCAGTGTGCGTCAAGGCGACACCGTTGCCCGTCTGGGAGGTGACGAGTTTGTGGTGATGTTGGAAAACCTGAGTGAGCCTCCCATAGAAGCCGCAACACTGACGGAAGCTGTCACCGCCAAGATTCTGGACGTACTTAACAAACCCTACTTGCTTGCAACAGGTGAATACCACAGCACACCCAGCATCGGTGTGACCATGTTCAATGGCAAAGAACAAGTCATGGAAGAACTGTTGAAACAGGCTGACATTGCCATGTATCAAGCCAAGAAAGAAGGCAAGAACACCGTACGCTTCTTTGATCAACTGATGCAGACCAGCATTACAGACCGTGCCGCATTGAATGTTGATTTACGCATCGCTCTGGAAAAGTGCCAATTCAAATTGTATTATCAACTACAAGCTACACACTCCGGACAACCTGTCGGGGCAGAAGCGTTGATCCGCTGGGAACATCCGGTGCGTGGACTGGTTACTCCATTGGACTTTATTCCTTATGCCGAGGAGTCAAGCCTGATTCTGGTGATAGGGCAATGGGTATTGGAGACTGCTTGTAACCAGCTCAAGATATGGGAAGGTGACCCGCTTACCTGCGACTTGCAACTTGCCGTTAATGTCAGTTCCCGCCAGTTCCGCCAACGTAACTTTGTGGAACAAGTGCTAGCCGTTTTGAATGCAACCGCTATTGACCCAAGCAAGCTCAAAATCGAACTGACGGAAAGTCTGGTGTTGGAGAATGTGGACGACACTATCATCAAGATGAATTCACTCAAGGAAATAGGGGTGCGCTTTTCAATGGATGATTTTGGTACTGGATTTTCATCACTTGCTTACCTGACACAATTGCCGCTGAGTCAAATCAAGATTGACCAGGCATTTGTGAGAAATATCTGTGTAAGGAGATCAGATGCCGTAGTCATCCAAACAATAATCGGAATGGCCAAAAGCCTTGAGATCGAAGTGATTGCCGAGGGTGTGGAAACGGAGAGTCAACGTGCCTTTCTGGAACAGAACGACTGTCCTTTGTGCCAAGGATATTTGTTCAGTAAGCCTGTACCAATTGAAGAATTTGAAGCCCTAATTATGAATGACACTGATAGGAAGCAAAGATGAAAGAAGTACATGAAACACTCGCGGCAGCAGAAGAAGCATTATTGCGTGCAGAAGCTGTTCGGCTTGCCGCATTCCACGCAGTAGAAAAGGCAAGAGAAGCCGTCAGTCTCAAAGCCGCTGGAGTGGCTGCCGAACTTCTATTGCATGCAGCGGAAGTAGCTGCCAATGCGGTTAAGGCTGCAGAGGTGAAAGCTCTGGAAGCATGGGAAGCGGCGGCTGTAAGGTCTTTAGAGCGATCTATGGCGACAAATAAGGTAAAGTCGGTGGGGCGATGAATGACCATGATAATCGTACGGAGCTTGCTGTCAACGACTTCAATATGGCAGCTGATAATTTGAGGTGAATAGAAATTCAGTGTTACAACAAATCATTCAAATTGAACATCACATCGTCTTGACAGAGTCACTTCACCAAATACCGCTTTCCGGCAAGCAATTCGCCAACGCAGATGACTTCTTTGGGTTAGAAGCCGCCAGTCAAGTCGCAGCGAGATCAACGGCTGCTATACACTTGCGGATTCAACCGGTCGATGCAACACATTGGTTAAACCGTTCTGCCGGTGTTTCAAAACCCAATGTTTTTCTTGGACGCTCATTTAGTCTGCGGGCTACAGCATTTAGTTGTGCCTGAGAGTGTACCGATAAATTTGTTCCTTTGGGAAAGTACTGTCTCAACAAACCATTTGTATTTTCATTCGTTCCACGTTGCCATGGGTTATGCGGATCACAGAAATAGACTTTAATGTCGGTTGCTAGCGTGAATCGCTTGTGGTCAGACAGTTCCGTACCGCGATCCCAAGTGAGTGACTTGTAGAGTTCGTTCGGTAACTTATTGGCATGCTTAATCAGAGCATTGATGACGGTTTCCGACATTTATCGACGTCGAGGGCATGCCGGACAAAGACTCGTATTACCTTGTAGGACTTTGTTTCGAATCAGACGGTGTGCCGGTAGAGCGTGCGTTCTGGGCTGATGACCCCAAAGACGAGACAAGGATGTGGGAGGACTGCCTGCGAACGCTCAAATCGATAGAAAACGTGCAGCTCGTCCATTACGGCGCCTACGAGACGCGTTTTCTCCGTACCATGAAAAAGCGATACGTCTGTGAGCCAGAAGATGTGGAATTCGTGGATCGTCTGATCACATCATCTATCAATCTCGTCGCGTGTATATATGGTAGCGTCTATTTCCCGACCTATTCGAACAGCCTCAAGGAGATTGCCCGGCACCTCGGTTACGGATGGGCCTGGCCACACGCCTCCGGCGCCGCAGCCGTTCTGTTGCGCAAGTCATGGGAGCTCTCTGAGTGTGGCGATATCAAGAAACTACTTTTAGCATACAACATGGATGACTGCCGTGCCGCCGCCGTGGTTGCAGACGCGCTGACGCGCATCAGCGCAGGAGGTTCGTCTGCGCCTGAATCGGTTGACATCGGAACTCTCGAAGTGGGATTCCAGCGGACGTTCGGTAAGTTTGACTCTGCACTACCCGAATTCGCCAAGATCAACGACGCCGCGTACTGGAACTACCAACGGTCAAAGGTCTTTGTGCGTACGGACAAGAGTGTGCAGCGGACGGTCAGGAAATCTGAACGCCGCCGGAATATTGCAGGAGTCGATAAGGAAATCACGATCAACGATGCTTCGGCAAAGTGCCCCAAATGCTCCGCAACCAAACTTTGGAGTTATCCCCCGAGAAGATTGAACGTCATCTACGACCTGAAGTTCTCTCGAAAAGGGCTTAAACGCTGGGCGGTATGATACCACTATGGCTATCATAAGTGCAGTGAATGCCATGCTGAATTGACCTTCTATCAAAGAGTATCGCAATACGGCCCGATCTGCGCGCCTTCTTAGTCTATCTTGTGATCGAGTTGCTACTTTCAAACAGAAAGGCGGCCGAGCATGCATCCTTGCTGTTCGATCTGCCTCTAAACAAAAGTGCGGTGAACAAAATCAAATCAGAGATGGCCGAGAAATATGCGCCGACCTACCAGTCAATAAGGAAACAAATCGCAAGAGGAAACCTGATACACGCTGACGAGACCAAGGGCGTCGTCTTGGGCGGTGGCCATTACGTGTGGGTGTTCGCGAACATGACGACTGTCGCATATGTCTATTCAGAGTCGAGGGAGTCTGCCATCCTAGAAGAGATGTTGGACGGGTTCAAAGGGGTGCTCGTATCTGATTTCTATGCGGCATATGACTCTGTTCCCTGCCCCCAGCAAAAATGCCTCATCCACCTGATGCGCGACATCAACGAGGACCTCAACAAGAATCCGTTCGACGAGGAGCTCAAAGCCATCGCCGGACGTTTCGGCTTACTGCTTCGTGAAATTGTCGAAACGGTCGACCGATACGGATTAAAGGCTCGGCACTTTGGTAGACACCGTAAGTCTGCGGAAGGATTCATCGAACACGTCGTTGGGATGAATTGCGCAACCGAGGTTGGACGTGCGCTCCAGAAACGCATAGAGAAAAACAAGGACAAACTATTCACGTTCCTGTTATACGACGGTGTACCATGGAACAATAACAATGCTGAGCATGCCGTCAGAGCCTTCACACGTATGAGGAACGTCATCAACACAAGTTCTTCGAAAGGGACACGCGACTACGCCACGCTACTGAGCATCCAGCAGACTCTGCGATATCGAGGGCGAGAATTTCTGGAATTCATGCGATCGGACGAGATGGATATCCCGAGTTAGTCTTATAGTTAGGTGGTTACTTCCTTAGCGTGCGAACAGTAAGTTTATTAGTAATTCCTGAACGGCAACTACCTGCCCTGAACCGGATGCCCGAGTATTTCTACATGACGTAATAACAGGTTGTGCCGGACTGAGGCAGTCTCCCTTTACCGCCGCCAGAAACACTTGTACGATAACATGCTGCCAACCCTAGTCAAGCAACTGCGTGATCGGCGGAAATACGATGTATCTGTTGCAACACATCGTGTAGCTTGGCTTCTGCTTGCCACAAGTCATATTTTGTTTGCATGTCCACCCATAGTTGAGCACCATTGCCCAATAATGCCCCCAAGCGGAGTGCCATTTCAGGAGAAATACCACTGCGTTCCGCCAGAACAGCATGAAGAGTTTGACGCGAAACGCCAAGGCTGCGTGAAAAAGCGCTAACTGACATATTGAGTTCGGGTAAAACATCTTCGCGCAAAATTGCGCCGGGGTGAGTTGGTGTGCGTGTACGCATAATGCCTCCTAATGATAGTTTTCCAAGTTGACCCGAAACGCATTCTCGCCTTCCCATTCGAAGGTGATGCACCACGGGCCATTTACATGGATGCTGTAACGCTTTGGTTTGCCATGCAGGGGGTGGAAATCAAAGCCTGGAATATTTAATGCCTCAAGGGTCTTGGCTGTATCGATGGCATCCAGTCGTCTCGAAACGCGATCTACCAATGATGCCTGTACCTTGGCGCTCTTGCCCTTATCGAAAAGCTCTTCCAGCCCTTTGTGCATGAATGATTCAATCATGACAGAACTGTAAAGCATTTCTTTACACTTGTAAAGTGCTGATTAAGGTGGATCAGTTTTAGCAGAGAATGATTCCGATGCCGGACAACAGACAGTCGTGAACGGCAGTTCTTGGCCGACCAGAGACACTCAAGTTAGCGATTTTACACCTGTTTCAGCGACTGCTTTACGTCTAAAGCAGCCACCCAAAACACCCAAACATCAGGTGGCACTTTCACACCATTTTCGATGACAGATTTGTCGTGCGTAATTCGCACCCATGAGTTGAACTCCGTGCCGTTTCAACATGCTTACATAATGCAAATTATCCAACTATTGACAAGCCATTTTTTGCGGCCGCAGAGCTTTTTTCAAGTCGATCCTTGAGATCTCGCACAATCTCCCGATATTGTTTTAGCAACAATGGCACGGGTCGCGTTTCTGAATTCTTCCATCGAAAAATAGCATCTGGACTTGCGCCTATGAAATTGGATAATTTCATATCATCATCGTAGTCCACATTCAAATCCTTAGCCCACTCGGCAATGATTTCTGGCATGCCCATATTTGCGTACCTGTCACCTTTAACTCGCCCCCCTTTTCTGAGCAAAGCTCTAGCCTCTTTCATAATAGATTCAGGCACACCGGAAGTCCTACCCAGTTCATAGGAGACTAATCGCGGTTTACTGATTTCTATGCATTCTGCAAAAACTTGTTGTGATAAACCAAGCGTATTGCGGATATTTACGAGCTCTTTTTGATCAGGAGATAGATTCGGTAGCTTAGGAGTGCGTTTTGCAGGCATTGGCAGCACGTTATTCGGACGCTCTTTTGCTGCAACAAGTTTTACACCAGGGACGGCGGACTTTCCCATCATTTGCTCCGAAATTCTCGAACAAGTTCACGAAGCTGTATCAGCCCCAACTTACCGGATTCACCTTGCCTGCCGGGCTTGCCTATTATCGGTGGACGCGTCTTGTTGTTTTTCCAACGAGAAATGGTCGCTGAACTTACGGTGAGTGCCTTGGATAAGGCAATATCATCTTCGTAGGCTATACCCAATTGTTTGGCCCATTTCGCCAGAATTTCATTCATTGGAATATTTTCATATTCTTTAGCATCGGCGCATCCAACCTCTTCAAGCAATTCTCTAGCTGTTTTTATAACCTGCTCAGGAACGCCAGAAGTCCTGCCATACTCATATGAAGCCAGGCAAGGCACGCCTATGCCCAACGCTTTAGCAAAAAGGTCTTGTGAGTAGCAAAGTTGAATGCGGATGTTTACAAGCTCTTCTTGGTCCGGAGATAGCTTCGCAGCCTTGGGAGGGCGCTTGGGAGGCATGGGCAGCACGATATTCTGACGCTCCTGCACGACAATCCTCACACCGGGGACAGCAGATTTCTTCATATATTCCAGTTCCTTCGTTACCTGACCGCTAATATTTTTAGTTGGACAAGACTTACTGCTTTGATTATCACATAAACGCAATAGTATTTCATCAAGCATTATTTTCCTGTATGTATCTGCAAGTGCAGACTCTGAATATGGATCTGGCACGCTTTCTGTAACCGAGATGCTGTTCATCAATTCCATATCTTCATTTTGAAATTGGCGCTCAAAGTCCGACATGTAGTCCGACACATATATTTCTTCTCTGGGCGCGCGCAAATTGCGAACTCCGTTCGGCGAAGAAATGCGCATAGCGCACCCCATCAAATACGGTTCTACCCCACATGCTGAGTTTAATTTCGGATCGAAGGCTTCCACCAGTTTGGTGCACGTTAATATCCAAAGCTCCGATGCCAAATCATCGGGATCAACGTCTTGCCGGTACCCAACTATCTTAGCTATTCTTTTCAGAGTTGGAAATATGAAGACAGCGAACTGACTCTCATCAATCCGCTTGTCCTTGAACGCCAGAAATGCCTCTTTCGCGTCCAACTTCAACTTCTAGGAAAGGGAGTCCTCTAAGCCCTGCGCGATAGTCAGCCAGTGGCTTCTGACAAGATCCAGCTGCGCTTCGATGCATAAAGCCTCAGCAAACATCCAGCTGGAAACCAAGAGAATATCAATTAAATGATGTGGCCGATTTAGAAACGCCTTCACTGTGACATCGGTGATCTCACTGGTGTGTATCTGACTGGCATCATGCCCGGCGGCGACCGCTAATTCAGCCAGTCCAATTTCAACACACACCAAGTGCGATTCACTTAAAAAGTGTGCCAAATTGGACTGTCTTGTTGTTGCATTCATCAAATTTCTCCTTTAGTTATCAAACTTGCAATACGCGCACCAAGATAAATTCCAGATTCGCCCTGCACGAATTTCATACCATCTGGCAGGGTTTTTATTTGGGTTATTGTCACGGCATCAAATTCTGCTTTCCAATCGATCCACCCATAAGCAGCTTGAAGATCGTCAGCACCAAATAAGGCAAACGGAAGATTTTCATACTCGCGTTCAATGAATGGGATGGATGAATTTGAGCTACCTGCACAGGAAGCAATTTCGCGCAGACATGACTCAAATGTTCGATCCAGACAAGGGGGTGATTGCTGGAAAGGATCGTCTGAATCTGAAATCTCGGTGTTTGCCACCGAATTCACAGCTTCAGTCCCAGCCTTGTTAAGTGCCGCATGATTCCCCCATCCATTGCCAATTACGACTGGCTCTCTTGGCGAATCCTTCATCTTGTCTTTGAGATGAAGGAAAAGACTGGTTTTAAAGATGATGGTGTATTGCCAGTCAAGCCCTACACCTTTTCCGCCAGGCCTAAAATCCTGAATGTGGAATAGGGCACGTTTTGTGCTGTAATATTTGCCATCGTGTTCTTGCTTCAGAACGCCCAATGCGGATAGCTTTTCGAGCAGACTATAGGTAAATGACGCTTGTTGGCCGCGCTGATTTTCCGCAATATCGGGTCTGCCAAAGCTGTTGGATACAGCTTTTCGCAATCCGGCATCATTGATATAAACCCAGTCTGCATGTTTGATTCCGATGCGCATGTTTTTATTGCCACCATTGATGCGCCCCTCCTCGCAAATAACATCCAAAAACGCCGAATAAGCCCATTCGATCTCTTCTGACATTTTTTCGCCATCATGTATAGGTCTGTCTATGGCCGCATCACCGGCATCGCCAGCATTTTCATCCTGATTTTCTGATGGTGGTACGTCACCCTCATCCAAGGGCAATAGAGTGGCACTGACAACCGGCAAAGCAGCCTCGAACGTTTCCGGCATACCTTCGTACATACTGTCTATCTCATTCTGTTGTAGTCCCTCCGCCTTGCCTGTAGCAACGTCAGAACGTATCAGCAGCTCAGCCAAAGCTCTTGTCCGGTCATCTGGCCAGAGCGGCAGGCGGGACAAGTGGTGGTAGTAGGAAATGCTCATCTTGATCGCGTCGCGGTCTTTTTTTGGTAGCTCCCAAAATTCTGGAAGCTTGATGAGCATAGCCCCGCTCACAAGGTCATGGTTTGGCCTTATTTCTTTTACCAGGCCGTTGGAAAGCAGCTTGTAGCACTCGACCTTTCCAAGATCATGCGCATACGCGCACAGCGCGACAAGCGGATCTTCCTGGTTGAATTTGTATGTGGGTTCAATCAAGGGGAAGAGTATCTTTCCAGTTTTGCCACGATGCCCCAGATATGACCAGTTTTTTGATTTGACGAGCATGGTGCGCAGCACGTTTTCCGTGTGTTCTTGCAGTGACAAGCCACCGTGCCCACCTGCCACTGGTGAGGCTGGCAAATTTTTGTTGGACTCGTATATTTCCATGAGCGCCACCATTAAATTTGCATGCAACGGATATTTTTCTCGGTAGCGGTTGAACCAGTCGCCCATATCATCCGGCAGGTTTGGTTCTTTGAGCCGGGTGCGCTTCGCCTGTTTACTGGTCGAAGGCAGATCGCCAAGGCTGCACACAAGCCCGCGAAAACAGGTTGGCGTCATGCTGATGGCAATATGCGCGCGCTTGTGCTCAGAAAAAATCAAATAAAAACCTATGCCCGATATGACGCCGATCAGACACCACGCTGCACTTTCATAAAGCGCATACGGAAGCTTGGGCCAACCATAGCCATCTGCCAGGATAAACAACAAGAGGTACCAGAAGGCAAACATAATTAATAGCGATCTGATTATTGGATTTGTTCCCACGATTGATTACCTCCAAAAATGAGTCACATGATTGAGTCTGACCAGTGAAATCTTGAGCGGACATGGATAGGCAGTGTGTCGGGTTGCCTTCCGGTAAAAAACCAGTAGCCCATTTTGAGGCCGATGATTCCGCGTTCTTCGATCAGCTCTGTGGCCAGCAAAAATTCACGATTTGTAATATTCGAGCTGATCTCCTGAGAAGAATGCGAGAACATGTCTCTCAGCAGATCAGCTCGAATACCGGGACGGAACCATATTTCCTTTGCAACATCGAGTGACAGTTCGCCGCCAAAGCACAAGATTTCACTGCATAAACTTTCCGGGATTGAGACGGCAAGAAAGGGGAGCGGAGCAGACAAAGGAATACATGCCTGATACAGCTGATACTGCAATCTCACCTGAATCAGGTACGGACGCGCGCCTAGCGCGCCACAACACAAAGAAAAAGTCAGAGAGTCCTTATCCTCGGAGTTGGGGACAAATATCCACTCCAGTGCTTTAATGCGCTGCGCATCAGTAGAGTTGACTTTGCTTGCTGCGCGAACAGCTTTTTTAATCCGTTCAAAAGCCTCCCGTTCCGGTCCTTCTTCATAATCCGTTGCATCTATAAGAGGGGTTTCAACTGACGGCTGATCGCTCTCATTGTCAAAATGTATCGAACCTCCAATTTCGTGATCAACAAAAAATATCCCCGAATCAGCGAAATCCCATGGACTTAAATTCGCCACCTCAAAGTCGGGGTTGTCCAAGAGCATTATTTCGTCTCGTCATTACCAACCGCTTGGCTGGCTTTATTTGTTGGGCTGGTCGAATGGCTATTAGATTCTTTAGATGCGGTGGACAGGTACTGATCAGCGCGACGGAACAGGTCTATGCCCTTTACAAAGCGCGATCGGAAGTAGTTAAGTTTGACCGGGCCAATCATCTCCCTGGCCTCATCTGATATTTCAAGCCTTGGAACACGTATGTGATAAACCTTGTTGCCCGCGTAGCTCACAATAGCCTCGCCTTTGCCCAAGGCTGTCAGGTCGTAAGGAGATACCTTGTATTCCTCGACAGCACGCTCCCCGACGCCAGAATTGGCGTTCTGCGAGGAGCCGCCTGATGGGCCGGCAGAAGCATCGGATCCAGAATTACCTTCACCGCCCGATGAGCTGATCGAGTCTTGCACGCGCATTTCCTTGCCAATGATTTCTGCGGCTACTTCGGCGGATTCCATCGTCCCTATCTTGAAAAACACCTTGGTCCATGTATTACCCAATACCATTTCGCGCAACTCAGGCGATATGGCATCAAGGTTAGCTATTGTCTGGGGGGCAGGAATAAAGAATACGTGGGCAGAACGGCTCTGCTCAAACATACGATTCCATGCTTCAGTAACATAGGCTCCTGGTTCATCGCAGAACGCCATGCACGGTGGCCACGGCTTTTCATCATCCGGCATGGATTGCAGCCACGAGATCGTGGTGCGCAGATCGCCAATGAAAATCTTCCCGAAATTCATGGCTGCATTGTCTTTGCCCATTGTGGGAAGCATTACGTAGATGATTTTTTTCTGTTTGACCGCCTCGAATAGATTTACATCAGGCGAGTATGTGTTCATCACCTGGCCGAATTTTCCGGTACCAAAAGTAAACAAGCGTCCGCCGATGCCGCCGAACGTTTCTTTCAATCGCTTCATGTCAATTGCAGGTACATTGTCTTTATTGACGACACGGTATTGATCCAGGAATAAGGACAAGTTAGTTTTCTCGTTAGATGGCGGAACCCTGTTTTCCAGATAGGTCAACGCCTTCTGATTCATGAGCAGGATCGACAGATCGATAGCGTTGTAGGCCAGGCCCGCCTTGTTAAGGGCAGCGACAAGGATTAGCAACCCTTGGTTGGCCGCTTGTTTGAAGTAGTCGGCACCCGGACTGCTATCCGTAGACGGGTTCAGCAGCAGAATGCGCGCGGCAACCTCGTCAGCATCGCCGTAAAGATATGGGTTGTATGAGTTACTCATCTCCGGATTGCCGGGGTTGATCACCAGCAAATCGTCCTCACGTCCCGCCCAGGCGCACGCGGAATGAATGGCAGCCAGGTTTTTGACATCCATCTTGCCGTCAACGAATATCACTCCGCCACCGCTGTTGATATGCTGCTGCATGATGTACCCGCCAAGCACCGTTTTACCTACGCCTGACTGGCCAAGGATGAACATGTGTCGCATCACGTCTTCATAAGGGATAACGACCGCATCGCCAGTATCAATGCAATACCCCAGCATGAGTCCACTATCCTTTTCCCTGTCGATCTTCCCGGAAAGTCGGCGCGCAGCGCATGCGGCACGCTCTACGAGCGTACTGCCAGGCACTGCACTTGATCGCAGACTCAGCTCTGATTCGAAGAATGCAGGCGCGAAAATTGAATTTGCGACACGCTTGGACAAAAACCATCCTGCGGCAGCTGAAATTGACATCCCCAACATTCCCTGAAGGATGAAAACGATTTGATCAACATCACTCTGCGACAAATTTGAAGCTTTTGTGCATAGCAAATTTCTCACGCCAAGCGCATCGCAACACAAGCGCTTGGCATGCGCGACCTCCCACTCCAAAAAACCCGGACTCCATAGTTTGTCTAGCCACGCGGTAAAAAACGGATTGGTAGCAAATGCGCCAGAAAGAAGCGCGGCACCAGCCACGGTGTCGCGCGTTCCGCCAAATCTCAGTCTTTTAATGGCCTTGTGCGAAAGCTTATTCATTTATAATATATGTTTATTATCCTGTTGCACGATATTATAATAGATGAAAACCAACTAGGCATCAATCTTGAAAATCATGATGGCACCAACCCACTTTGTTTTTGGAGTGACAACGGCTTTTGGACTATCTCAGGTAGGCTGTTTGGAAGCCTCTATTCCAGTATTTGCGGCAGCTGGATTCGGATCGTTGTTACCGGACATCGACCATCCTGGCAGCGTAGTGGGTAGGCGGCTTTGGTTTGTGTCTATTCCTGTTGCCATGATTTTCGGGCATCGCGGCATTACGCATTCGCTGATTGCCGTGGTGGCGATATCAGCTGTAATCGTTTGGCAGACCGGAGCACAACCATGGATTGCTGCATTGTCCATCGGTTATCTGACACATCTTATTGGTGATTGGCTAACTCCGTCCGGTGTTCCATTTCTCTGGCCTAATCGACGAAAGTTTGCCTCGCCAATCGGATTTAGAACTAATTCGATTGCCGAAAAAACCTGCCTTGTGGCGATGATTGCTGTTGATGTGTATGGACTACGTGGCTAAGGGTGATATGAAATTCGAATGCACGATTTACGACATAGCGGAAGGCAAATTGCATGTCACCGTCAAAGCAGCGGATGAAAATGATGCGCATGAAGAGGCCGGCATCGTGGCTGCCGAGCGAGGATGTGCCAACGTCACAGAAGTTGTCGTTGGCGTTTTTGAATAACAGGGAAGAAGTTAAAATATTGCAAAAGCTATAAAGCGGGGTATTATTGAGCGCGTATGCGAAATGGGAGGATTTGCCATGCAAGCAA
>Ga0364866_10538_pt1 | contig 22026 bp, 16 predicted proteins | sample ExccelAu500001D3_3_FD_206913 | JGI IMG/M metagenome (GOLD analysis project Ga0364866, IMG submission 206913) | Enriched cells from Trout Bog Lake Hypolimnion, Wisconsin, USA - BchlTB.Aug13.5000.01.D3 | ecosystem: Environmental > Aquatic > Freshwater > Lake > Hypolimnion/Profundal zone | place... | reverse complement strand
AGCTGCCCTTTGATCCTTTTGGAATCGGTGTCGAGTCTGCAATTCAAGAATCTGGTGTTCAACCAACAACCGGTTGGCGAGTTGAATTCACAGTTTAGAGTCAAGGACCACAAATGGCAGATCGATTCGGTCGAGCTCTCTAAGGGCCCCGCTACATTTGCGATGAAAGGTACGATCGACGAACACGGAGAAATACACCTGGATGCCACCAATGACAACCGGTTTGACCTCACCAAGCTTTCTCATTTCGATTCTCGTCTTAGCCGTTTGACGGGTACAGCCGATCTTTGGATCTCTGCCGACGGGCCAACGAAGTCACCGAAGATTCGAGCATCGCTAACTGTAAACAACCTGTTTGCCCCACCAGGGATCCCACTCCAGGAAAAGGTCGACGACAAATATCTACGACTTGAACTGGACAAGATCGTAATCGACCCTACGAACGCAGAATTCGCAGGAATCTCGGTCGGCGGCGCCTACTTTTATAAGGGGTTTCACGGAACGATCGATGCGCACAGCCCGTTCGAATACCCGTTCCAATTTCCCGCAGACCGACCCGTCGATGCAACGATATCCTTTGAAAAGAGCGATCTCAAGGAGATTGCCGACATCGTGGGTGGGTTCCTCGATAAAGGAGGAGACGGTACGGTTGAGGGCAAACTGAAGGTCCAAGGAAACTCAAACGCGCTGAGTTTGGCAGGCGGAATCAACCTTAAAGCCTCTTCGATTTCCATTATCGGAGTCGACGACTACGCTAACAATGTAGTAGCTTCTCTTGCCCTTACTCCGGGAACCGCTACTGTCCAAGTCAACGGAACCGCCTCCAAGGGCGGAAACATCTCCTTGAACGCTTCTGCGCCGCTTGCCTACCTTGGCGAGCTTCAGCAGGAAGTTCAAAATGTCGGTCTTGCTGGTCTTCTCGACCGCCCCATTTCAGGAACCGCCTCCCTGACCGCAGTGCAGTTCAAGCAGATCTTTGATGGACAGTCTACGATTTCTGGAAAAACCACCTCATCGGTAGCCGTTTCGGGAACGATCCGAAATCCAAAGCTCTCCGGCGATATCAACCTATCCTCGGGAGACGTCGTCTTCAAAGGCTTTCCCGTTGCCAAGACGCGTACCGATTCCCCTTGGATTAATCCAACTTTTGATATCAAACTTGCCGTTAAAGATCACACTCGACTCCGGTCTTCGACCGCAGACATGACTCTTGCCGGACAGGGAACACTCAAAGGAACCCTTGATAATCCGAAGATGCAGGCGGTAGTCACTCTCGAGAAGGGCTCGGTCCGTCTTCCGGCTGCTCTCCTCAGACTCGATCAAGGTGGCACAGTCAAGATCGACTATGGGATTCAGAGCCCACGGGCGGCAAGTGCCGTGGTCGATCTCGAAGGTAATACTTCTGTGACCGCATCTCGATACGGTGACCTCGATGTCCAGCGATATGACATATCGTTGGCAATCAAGGGCGACCTTCTACAGGACAAGGGCCTCAACTTGACTGCAAGCAGCGACCCACCCGATCTCAGCCAGGAGAGGATTATGGGGATCTTGGGTGAGACCGATCTGCTCCAATCCCTTTCCTATGCCGGCAAGGAGAACACCGCAGTTCAGGCGGCGCTACTGTCAACCGTCCCCACTTTGCTCGACCCTTGGACAGGACAGATCGCACAGGGGCTCGGACTGGACTACCTGAATCTGGAATACAGTGCCTTCGATCAGGCATCGGTTACATTCGGTAAAATCCTCGGGTCCGGCCTAACCGTAGAAGGAAACAGGCAATTATCGGAGCCGCCGCCAGGGTTTGCTGCGCGGTACGATTTGCGTATTCTATATCGTCCCCGTCGACTTCCGGGGGCGTTTCACCAATTTAGATTCTTTTTTGGAGCCGACCAAGATCGTCCATGGAAGCTGGGCGTTGAGTATGGCGTGAGATTCTAGTTGATGCCGGGAACAAGAAGATCACAGACAACAGTAGTCCCGGCGGGTAAAGTTCACCGGCGACCAACTGTGGACGCCCCTCGCCTGAGGGCGGCTGGGAGGAAGTTTGATTAGAAGGAACTACAGCATCGCGATACTTTGGCTACTCACTGCGGCGGCATACGGCCAGCAGACAAGTTTGGTCAAAGACATTATCATTCGCGGAAATCAGAGGGTGTCGAAAGAAGCCATCGTCGGGAACATGCGGACCAAGATCGGAAGGCCCTATCTCCAAGAAGATCTGGACCGGGATAAACGAAGCCTGGAGGAGATGGGATTCTTCTCAGCGGTCGACATCAGGGCTACGCCAGCGGACCTAAACGCCTATTTGGTAACCGTCGACCTTCAAGAATGGCCCGCAATTAAAGAATTCAGAATTACAGGCAACACCGTCTTTAAAACCGAAGAGATTCTTAAGGCTCTGACGATGAAAGTCGGCGACGTTTACAACCTAAACGCCCGAAAGACAAGCAGCAACGCAGTTGAGATCTTGTATGCGAAGAAGGACTTCCTCGCGACAATCGACGAGTTTGCCCCACTGCCAGCCTCTCCCGGCACAGTGAACATCCACGTCTTGGAAACCCATATCGGTCAGATCCTGGTTAGGGGTAACACCCACACCAAAGACTGGGTCATGCGCCGCCTCATCAAATCGAGAGCCGGCGACGTCTATAACGAAGCCCAGTGGAGTCGAGACCTCACCCACATTCACAACACTCAGTGGTTTGAGACGGTTCAGGGCAAGCGCGAACTGTCGGCTGTCGAGCCAGGAAAAGTCGACCTGATCGCCGATGTGAAAGAGGGCAGAACCGGCCAGTTCAATGTCGGTATCCAGCTCGATCCTCAATCTTCGTTGGCAGGATTGATTCGGCTATCGGAGTCAAACCTATACGGAACTGGACAGACCGTTAGCCTGAACTTCACCGAGGCGATCACCGGCGGCGGACCGAGTGTCGATCTTGGATATGTAAACCCGTTTTACGATGCGAAGGACACTTCGTTCCAGGCATCTGTTTACAGTCGGTTGAACTATCGATTCGGCACATCCTTCCTTTATGGCGTGGGAAGCCCCACGAGCGGCTCGACCTATAGCGAGCGCCGTTCGGGAACTTCGATCGGATTTGTCCGACCGGTAACCAGCCAGTGGAGCGTCGGCCTCTCCGGGAAAATCGAAGACGTTACGACGAATAACTCTGGAGCGACACCGCTCAATAGCTTCATCCAGCAGGATGGATATGTTGGAGTTGTCGGCCTCGCCGCCATCCGAAATCGACGCGATGTAGACATCGATTCGTCGAGAGGCGACTACGTCAAGATTAGCATCGAGCCCGGCTACTCCTATATCAACGAAGTAGGCGGCGCAACCGCAAACCGCGACATTCTCGGGAACAACATCTTCCTCAGGAACTCTGCCGAACTTCGTGAGTACTGGTCCCCTGGCCAGAAACCTCGGGGCACCGACTTTGAAGCGACCCGGCGCGTTATTGCGGCCAGAGTCAAATATGGATGGATCAACGGGAACGTTCCGTACTTCGAGCAGTTCTTTGCCGGCGGTCCGGATACGCTTCGCGGCTACGATCCAGACCGATTCTGGGGAAATCAAACGTTGCTGATGACGTTGGAATATAGGCATCCGCTCCAGAAGGCGTTTAATATCATCGGATTTGTAGACTACGGCGGAGCTTGGGGCGGATACGGAGCAGTAAACGACTATTCGCAGTCCAAGGACTTTAGGCTCCACATCGGCTATGGCGCTGGGTTGAGTTTCAGAACTCAATTCGGTTTGATTCGAGTCGACTTGGGTTGGAATGAGAACGGGAAGAGTCAACCAGACTTCCTAATTGGAAACAGTTTCTGAGGGAAAATTAAGCATGAACGTAGAGAGACTTGGATGGATTGCCGCAGCGGCATTGGCCGGCGGAATTGTAGCGATGGGCTTCAAGGCTCCCGGGGACAAGACTGGGACCGTCGACGTAGCCAAAGTGTTTAAAGACAGCGATATGGCCAAGAAGCAGACGGATACGCTCCGCGCTCAGGTCGTTGCCCGTCGAAGCGTGATGGAATTTGTGGGCGCCAACCGGAATATGAAACCGGAAGATGCCGGCAAGCTTCACGATCTTGTCATCAAGGAGGCGCCAACGGCTGCCGACAAAGTTGAAATCGAGCGAATAAAGGGCGATGCGACTGCTGCCGAAACAAAGGCGAGAGAACTTCAGACAAAGGACAAGCCCACAGCCGCGGATTTGACTCAGCTTGACGACTTTACGAAGCACAAGGATGCAACAGGCCAGCTTCTGGACAAATGGCAAAAGGACTTCCAAGAGGAGATTCAAACCAAAGAAGCTAAGATGAATGACGATACGCTCGACAAGGTTCGACAAGCGATTCAGCAAGTCGGCCGCGATCAAGGCTATTCGATCGTCTTCTCGAACAACATCGCTCCGTACTGCCCCAACGACCTGACTACCGAAGCCAGCAACAAGATGAACAAGAAATAGTCGGTGGGACACCCAATGACCTCAACTCGATTCCTTCAATTTGGCTGGGTCCTCGTTGCCGCCCTCGCAGGAGTTTTCCTCGCGGGCGGCTTCCAAACGAACGAGATTAAGATCGGTACGGTCGACATCGTCCGGATGATGGATCAGAGCGATTACGGGAAGGAGGGTCAGGATACATTCAAGAAGATGAAGCTCTCACGCGAAGGCGTTTTGGAGTTCATCGACACGTACAGAGTCCTTACCACCGATCAGGCTCAACGAATTAGGCAACTGAGTCTGAAAGAGAACCCATCCAAAGAGGAATCGGCTGAGCTTGACCGAACGAAAGCCGACGTAATTGCGGCTAACAAACGCTCGGTCGAGTTGGCCACCAAGCCGAACATGACTCCTGAAGAACGCACGTTGGTCGAGGAATATGCTCGTCGAAGCCAGACGATGAACGACATCGCGCAACGATGGTTCCGCGAGTTTACAAACGAAATGAGCGACTTCGCCGACAAGCGAAAGTTAGCCGGACTTCAGAAGGCACGAGCAGCCATCAATGAGGTCTCGAAGGCACAAGGCTATACCGTTGTGTTCGATGAGAGCACGGCTCCCTATGGAGCGAACGACATCACCGACGCAACTCTTGCTGCGATGAATGCAAAGAAGTAGTTCCTTACTGATCGTATCCATCGGTGTTCTTCTCGGTGGATGCGCTCGATCTTCTCCGGTCGTGTTTGTCGATCTTGACCAAGTCCTGCTCCAGAGTAATCCGCCCAAGGTCGGCGTTCCAGTTGCCCCATCTCCGCCTGAGCCTCGCCCAGCTATCTCTGCGACTGTGATGGGATCCCGCGCGCTTGCCTTGGCCGATCCCGCAAATACGCCACGTCAGTCGGTTCAAGAGATGTTCCGAGCAGGTCAAACCGCCGCACTCGACCAGCTATTGGCGCGGTTGAAGGAGATCAACAAGGGCATCGTCAACGATTTCGCGATCAAGCAAAACACATCGATCACGGACGATAAGGCAAAGGCATACCTTGAGGCCAACGAGAAGATTCGGAAGCTGTTCGAGGCATGGGCCGATGAACGTGCGCCAGTCTTCTCGAAGCTGACCATGGTTACCGGTTTTCCAGACCCGGGGCCCTCGACGAAGGAGTCCGATCCTGCCCAAAAGCCATCGCCCCTCGATCAAACGGCTTTGGCAAACCAACTGCGCACAAAGTTGAGCTCGATCGATCTGCAATTCAAGCAAAAGAGCGATGCGCTGCTTGAGGGAGTAGTCCAGCAGACGCATGCAGCTCAGGCAGAGCTGATTAAACAGATCGAGCAGAAAAGGATAGAACTTGAGACTAAGGCTGAGATGGAAGCAAAAGCTCAAATCCGGAGGGCGGTATCCAAACTCCAATTCAGGCTAGCCGATTCAGCGCCGGTGATATTGCCTGAGACCCCCGCCCGCCACGTAACGATTCCAGCTGAAAAAGCGCTAGAAGCACCTCCACAGGTACCTTCAAGTGGAATACTCGAAGAGAAGGCAGACCGAAAGCGGCTGCTCGAACATGAGTTGCGAATCTGGCTGGCTCTCAATCGATACACTCTGTCCGAATCTCGGACCGGCCATCGCGACGCGACACAAGAGTTCCAAATATGGAGACAACAACACGGAGCTGGACCCTAGGTGAATTGGCTGAGCTGCTTGGCGGCACACTAGACGGTCCGACCGAATCAAGAATTTGCAGACCAGTACCGGCAGGATCGTCGGACTCAGAAGGGATAACCTTCGCCGAATCGCCCGAATACTTAGCTCGAGTCCAAACCACATCTGTCGGCGCAGTCTTGGTCCCCAAAGGGACTGCGAGCGTGGGAATTCCCACCATTCAGGTTGACCGTCCTCGTGAAGCGTTTGGCAGGCTCTTGGCACTTTCTCACCGCCCTTTGCCAATAGCACCCGGAATACACCCAACTGCCGTTGTTAGCCCGGAAGCCCGGATTGCGGACACGGCATCGGTCGGCGCCTTTGCCGTCGTTGAAAGAAACTCAACGATTGGACCGGGATGCCGAATCTATCCATTTGCCTACGTGGGCGAAAACTGCGTGCTCGGGGCTGACGTCGTCATATTCCCTCACGCCGTGTTGTACCAAGATGTTCGAGTCGGCGACCGGTCGATCGTTCACGCGGGCGCCGTCATCGGCGCGGATGGATTCGGGTTTGTCTGGGACGGACCGAAGCGGAATCGGCGTGTCAAAGTAGCTCAGGTCGGACGGGTAACGCTTGGAAATGACGTTGAAGTTGGCGCACTAACCGCGATTGATCGTGCCACCGCAGGGGAGACCGTCGTCGAAGCCGGCGTCAAGCTCGATAATCTCGTACAAATCGGACACAACTGCACGATAGGCGAACACACCGTAATCGCAGGTCAAACTGCAGTCGGCGGCAGTTCAATCGTCGGACGACGAAACGAAATCGGGGGCCAGGTTGCCGTCAACGACCACGTCACGATGGGAGACGATATCGCTCTCGCCGGTCGAACGGGTGTCACCAAGAACCTCGAAGATCCCGGCGTGTACTGGGGCGTTCCTGCGAAACCGATCATCAAGGCAAAGAGAATCTCGAATTTGGTAGACAAACTGCCTGATATGCACAAGAAAATGAGAGACCTAGAGGCACGTCTCGCCGAGTTGGAGCAAAAGCACAAATGACCTTGGCAAGAACGACGCTGGCCGGCCCGGTTCAATTCACCGGACTCGGTCTGCACACGGGCATTCCCGTCAATATGACTGTTCACCCCTCATCGGAAGGCATCCACTTCCGGCTCGGCCAAGAAAGAGTTGCAGCGAGTCCGGAATTCGTCACGGATACGACGCGAAGCACCAAACTCGGTTCGATCGGCACCATCGAGCATTTGATGAGCGCATTCGCCGGCCTCGAGATCACCGATGCCGAGGTCGAACTTGACGCACCCGAGGTCCCTGGCATGGATGGCAGTTCTCGGCTCTTTGTGGAGGCCCTGCTCAGCGGCGGACTTGAGAGGATTGGAGAAGTCGAAGCTCCTCACCTCTACCGAAGGGCCTTTTTCAAGGAGGGCGAAACTGAAGTTGCGGTTGCGAAGGGCAGCGGCCATTGGCGCTACGTCTATAACACTGGCTCAAGATGGCCGGGAAGACAAGCATTCGAATCCACTTCGATCGTCGAATCGTACAGGAGTGAAATCAGCCCGGCGCGGACGTTTGCCTTTGCAGAAGAGATCCCCATGATCATTCAGATGGGACTTGGAAAGGGACTCGACGAGAGCTCAGCTCTCATTTTGGGAATCGAAGGGTACAAGAACGAGGCACGCTTCGAGGACGAACCAGCGCGCCACAAACTCCTTGACTTAATCGGCGACCTCTATCTCTCGGGGATCCCGATTCGCGTTCTCAATGTCGTTTCGGAACGAAGCGGACATACCGCAAATGTGAAGGCAGCGGCGATGCTCAAGTTGGCGACTGAATCCTAGAGGATCAGCAGCACTGTCAGTGGTCCGAATTCACCTGGCAATAGGCTCGGATCGCTCACGGAGACGTAGTCATATTCTTTGCTTTCCGAGGTCGTTCGCCCGGGTCTCTGGGCGAGCACGTCTGCGACGGTCCCAGTCGGCGCATTGACGGTCACACCCTGCAGAACGATGAGATACCGCATCGACATGCTGTTATCGTGCCAGTAGCAATCTGCTTGGCCATCGTCTGCCCGCTCTAAAGCACGCGCTATCTTCATGTCTAGAAATCCTTGAAACTCAAAAAACCGGGGCCGAGGGGGTTGCTGCTATTTGGGGTGAAGGCTCGGCTCCCGGAGTGCATTCACGTGGAACGCAGTGAACTTAGTAATTGTAGACCGTGATTGGATGTCGCACAAGATCACCTTCCGATCATTTTCCGATCATTTTCGGCAGGTGTATCAGAAGCAGACATATTGCCCGGGCGAGTTATTCCCCTAAACCCCCAAGTTCTAAGGCTTTAGGCAGACGTTCGCTAGATCCCGGTTTCCTGCTGCCACAAAAGGTCCGCAACTCGTGCGGTGCCGGCCTTCAGGTGGCGTCTGATCGTCGCTATCGAAACGTCGATCTTCTCGGCAGCGGCCTCTTGGGAACGCATCGGCCTGAAATAGCAGGTCTCAAGAGCGGCGTATAGCTTATCGTCCTTTGAGTTCGAATTCAGGGTTTCAGCCGCTTCCAGCAATAACTCCCTCAGCTTCGAAATCCGGTCTTTGGTGTCCGCTTCGGTTGAAACGCGATCGACGACCAGTCGAGATCGAGTGAGTGGATTTTTCGCGAGCCGAGCAATGTTGGTGAACGATTTCAGGGCTTCGGCGATGCTCTCTTCAAATCCCTCACGCGAGAGAACAACGATATCGCCGCCGGATCGCGGCTTCTCAGCGGCGGCCTTTATCGGAACTTCGCGTTCGCTCAGCAGCGCCAACCAAGCTTTCGGCTTCATCACCCGCCAATCGACAGTGTAGGTTCCATAACGACGTCCCCCTACTTCGAATGCGAGCGAGTCGGGAAGGCTATGGAGCGCATATTGGAACATCGGCGCCCAGAACTCGGCGGAAGCGCAAGGGAGAAACGTGGCGGCTAACGCAGCTTCGGTAACGTAGTGCTGAACGATCGTCACGAAGATCATGCTCTGGACGGGGCTCACAGACTGATACTCGTCGTCCGCCATCCAAAACCTGAAGTAGGTTGCTCGCTCGCCTGCCCGAAGTGGGGCATTCGACTCCAAGTGCTTGAGTGCTGACCTCGTTCCCGGGTCGCTCCATCCAGCTTCGCCAACCGTCGCCAGATTCAGGATCGTCAACAATCCGCAAAGGTGGGACGGGCGCGCGGAATCGCGCATAACTAGAAACGCCTCAGGTTGCCGCTCAAACCAGAACTTCGCCCATTCGGCCGACTCTATTCCCTCATGGTCTCCAACCATCCGGACTATCTCGGCGAGGTCGTCCGCACGGGCGGTATCGGCAAATGCAGCGGCCTGCAAGTGCCACTGAAAAAAGGGCGCCATCACCGGATTGTCCCGATGTAGATAGATGTAATCGAACAGGATCAATTGCTGGGCAGGGCCCGCCGCGCGCTCAAGGCGATCGGAGTAGTACGCGCGAGCCCGATGGTGAAGCTCTGAGTACCGATCTGCATTCCGCCATCGTAATTCGGTGGCAATGGCGTCTCGAGCCAAATCGTGAGGCATTAACCCGAACGGTGTCAACTCCATAAAGGACAGCGACTTGAGCCATCCGAAAAGTTCTGCTGCACGCTCCGCGTCGAGCACTTCGGCGATAAGCGCCTCAGAAGTCATCCGAATCAATGCGCACAGCTCGAGTACATCCCGATAGAGCGGATCCACGACACCCTCGACAAACCGGTCGAGCAACACCGTAACGATATCGAGGGAAGGATCGGGACCGAGTCCCAAGGTTCCCGTTTGGGCGTAGTTCTCAGCAACCAAGGTGAGCGCCAGCGGATATCCATGGGTCATTCCTAGAATCTGTTCGTGAACCGACGACGGAACGGTCTGGGATACCAAGAACTTGCGGGAATCGGCGTCGCTTAGGTTCCTCAAGGGAGTCGCTTTGCAGAGTGTCTGCCAAACGTCGGATCGCCATCCTGCCAATGGCCGCTTTCGCCCGAGCAAGACAACCAGCACATTCTCAGGCAGTTCGGGGATGAACGAATCTCGAATCCACCCGTCGAGTGGCTCGATCGCTTCGTAGGTGTCGATAAACAAGACGCCTTTGCCGTCGACCACGAGCGCCTGATATGCCGATTGCGGATCGCTCGTACCTGTAGCGAGGCACAAAGCGCCCAAGAAGAAGTCCGGATTAGGTTGAAGGTATCGCCCATCGAGAGTCGTACAGCGAACCCCTTGCTCTCGGCAAATCCCCTCGATTTGTCGTAAGAGCGTTGTTTTGCCGACTCCACCCGGCCCATATATGGACCAAACGAGAATCGGAATCGGAGTGCGTGCGACAACCGAAGAGAAGTACGTCTTCTCCTCGTTACGTCCCACGAACTGCCGACTTCTCTCAGCCTGTATTCGATCAGATAGCTTTCCAGTCACCGTCGATTCCCCTCGATGCGAGTGTACGACACCGTAGCTTGCAATGTTAGCAGGAACCGTTTTCCTGGCATTCGACATTTGGAACGCTCGTTCCGAAATGTGCTAACATCCGATTTTCATGGGACGACCCCGCCAATTCGACAGGGAAGAAGCGTTGAACGCAGCAACTCGCGTGTTCATAGAATTCGGTTACGAAGCGACCTCGATCCAGCATCTCGTTGATGCGATGGGGATCAATCGAGCGAGCCTTTACGATACTTACGGGGACAAGGAAACGCTGTTTCTCGAGGTTCTCGACCGGTATGACGACTGGGCCTACGCCGAACTGCATGCTTGCCTTGAAGCTCAGGAATCCAAGGTTGAAGGCCTGCGCTCGTGGTTCTATCGGGTCGTTGAACAGGGCTCCAACCGACGGCATCCAGGATGCTTGATGGTCAACTCCACTGTGGAGCGAGCGCTGAGAGACGAAGATTGCGCTGCACGAGCGGCACGCAACTTTCGTAGAAGTGAAGAGGCCTACTACGGCGCGCTTGTAGAGGCTCAAAGGCTCGGCGAGATCAGTGAGGATCGAAATCTGCGCGCACTCGCTCGATTCTTAGCCGGGACGATTCGCGGCATCCGCGTATCGGCAAAAGCCACCGGCGACTACCAAACCCTCAAGGACATAGCCGACATTGCTCTTAGTAACCTCAATTAGTAGAATGATCGTTCCAGAATGCCGCCAGCCAGGGAGTTCGACCTAAATGTGGATCGTAAAACTTGCCTTACGCCGCCAATACACTTTTATCGTAATGGCAGTGCTCATCCTGGTGATGGGCCTGTTCACGATCACGAGAACGCCGACCGACGTCTTCCCGTCGATCAACATCCCCGTCGTTACGGTCATCTGGTCGTATAACGGGTTCTCCCCCGACGACATGGCGAAGCGGATCTGTACGATCAGCGAGCGCGCCGCAACCACGACCGTTTCGGATATCGAGCATATCGAATCGCAGTCGATGCCCGGCATCAGCGTCATCAAGTTCTACTTCCAGCCATCTGCGAAGGTCGAAGTCGGCGTTGCTCAGTTGACGTCGATCATGCAGACGTTGCTTAGGGCCTTTCCTCTAGGGACGACTCCGCCTCTCATCATCCAATCAAGCGCCTCAAGCGTTCCGATTCTCCAGATGGGGCTCGGCGGAAAGGGGATGTCGGAAACCCAGCTTTACGACGCCGGCACAAACTTTGTTCGGACCCAGCTTGCCACGATCCAAGGCGCAGCTATTGCCACCCCCTACGGTGGTAAGCCCCGCCAGATCATGGTCGACCTGGATATCCCTGCGCTCCAATCGAAGGGGCTCTCTCCGATCGACGTTAATAACGCGATCACGCTGCAGAACCTGATCTTGCCGAGCGGTACCGAGAAGATCGGCACCCGCGAATACAACGTGTTCCTCAACGGCAGTCCGGACGCCGTCGAAGCGTTAAACAACATGCCGATAAAGCAGGTGAACGGCGCGATGGTCTACATCCGAGACGTCGCTCACGTTCACGACGGCTACGCCGTTCAGGGGAACATCGTTCGAACGAACGGCGTTCGATCGAGCTTGTTGACGGTACTAAAAAGCGGTGACGCCTCAACGCTCAGCGTTGTCGATCGCGTTAAGAAGGCGCTACCGAAGATCATGACGACGCTGCCGCCGACAATGACGGTGACGCCGCTTTTCGACCAATCGATCTTCGTCCGCGCTTCGGTTCAAGGCGTTATCAAGGAAGCGGCTACTGCCGCATGCCTTACCGCCGCCATGATCCTCATCTTCCTCGGAAGCTGGCGAAGCACCCTCATCGTCGCCGTTTCCATTCCGTTGGCGATTCTCACGTCGATTATCTGTCTCGGGTTCCTCGGACAGACGATGAACACGATGACGCTGGGAGGTTTGGCACTGGCCGTCGGAATCCTTGTCGACGACGCCACGGTTACGATTGAGAACATCCACCTCAATATCAGCCAAGGCAAGAGCCTAACTCGGGCAATTCTCGATGGCGCCCAGCAGATCGCGGCCCCGACCTTTGTCGCAACCCTCTCGATCTGTATCGTTTTTGTATCGGTCGTGTTCTTAACCGGTCCTGCGAAGTTCCTATTCACTCCCCTTGCCATGGCGGTCGTCTTCGCGATGCTCGCTTCCTACCTACTGTCCAGAACGCTGGTACCGGTCATGGTTAAGTTGATGTTGAACAAGGAGATCGACATGTACCAGGGCGACCATGGCGCCCACGGGGCTCATTCGAAGGACCCATTCTATCGGTTCCATCGCAAGTTCAACGTATTCTTCGATCGCTTCCGAGACAGCTATGTATCGGTTCTCCGAGGATGCCTCGAGCACCGAGGCCGGACGCTATTGCTGTTCGGAGCACTGTTCTTGTCTTCTGGCTTCTTGATCCCCTTCGTCGGGCAGGATTTCTTCCCGTCCGTCGACGCCGGTCAGTTCCGGTTGCACGTACGTGCTCCTGCCGGTTCGCGAATCGAAGAAACGGCCCGTGTGTTCGAGCAGGTTGAAGAGACGATTCGAGAGACGATTCCGGCGAAAGAGCTGAACATGACGCTGGCCAACATCGGCCTTCCCGTCGGAGGCATCAACCTCGCCTATAGCGACAGCGCAACGATCGGATCCGCCGACGGCGAGATCCTTGTCCAACTCAAAGAGGAGCATGGTCCGACCCCCGAATACATCGCGAAGCTTCGAAAGATCTTTCGACATAAGTATCCGGAGTTGACCTTCTTCTTCCAACCGGCCGACATCGTCAACCAGATCCTCAACTACGGTCTGCCCGCACCGATCGACATCCAGGTCGTCGGCCGCTCGCCTAAGAACTACGGCGTCGCCGTCGCAATTGCGGAAGACGTGAAGAAGATCCAAGGGGCCGTTGACGTACACGTCCACCAGGTCTTGGACACGCCGTCGATCAACGTGAACGTCGATCGAGAGCGCGCTCAATCGGTAGGCCTATCGGAAAGGGATGTCGCGAACAACCTTCTCGTCTCCCTCAGCTCTAGCGGCCAGGCATCGCCGAACTTCTGGCTCGATCCGAAGAACGGGGTCAGCTACCCGGTCGCGGTCCAGACGCCTCAGTACAAAATGGACACGATTGGAAAGCTGCAGGACACGCCGATCAACGGCCTTGGGCCATCCCAACTCCTCAGCAACGTAGCCACGATCGGTCGCGGAAAGAGCGTCCAGAACATCAACCACTACAACGTTCAGCCTGTTTTCGACGTGTATGCAAACGTCCAAAACCGCGACCTGGGCGGTGTCTCACGTGAGATCAACAAGGTACTTGCCAAGTACGAGAACCACCTCCCCCGAGGCTCGAGCCTTACGGTAAGAGGCCAGGTTCAGAGCATGAACGAGTCGTTCGTTGGCCTCGGAACCGGAATCGTCTTCGCGATCTTGCTGGTCTACTTGCTGCTCGTCGTCAACTTCCAAAGCTGGGTCGACCCGTTCATCATCATCATGGCGCTGCCAGGTGCGCTTAGCGGAATCCTGTGGACCCTCTTTGGAACCCACACGACGTTTAGCGTCCCGTCCCTGATGGGCACGATCATGTGTATCGGCGTTGCGACCGCAAACAGCATCTTGATCGTGACGTTTGCCAACGACCGTCGCATTGAGGGAGACAGTTCCTTCGACGCAGCGCTTGCGGCAGGTTTCACGCGACTGAGGCCGGTCTTGATGACTGCTCTTGCGATGATCGTCGGCATGCTCCCGATGGCTCTTGGCCTCGGCGAGGGCGGTGAACAGAACGCTCCACTCGGCAGGGCCGTCATCGGCGGCCTCGCCGTCGCGACCTTCACAACTCTACTTTTCGTCCCGGTGGTTTACAGCCGCCTTCGCAGCAAGCAACAAGCGCCGATGAATGAGGAAGATGCGAAGCTTCTTTCCGAGGGCGCGCCCGCATAACAAGGAAAACGAATGGAACCAAACTCATCACACCCTGAGACCAAGCACGCTCAAAAGTCCAGCGGCCGGACAATCGCCGTTGTGGGTTTCGTTGTGCTTGCCGGTCTTCTCGTCGGAGGCATCATGCCCCGAATGCAGCAGAAGAGGAGTCTTGCGGAAGACTCTTCCGACATCAACAACTCCGTGAGGGCAGTCAATGTCGTTTCCCCCCACCTTGCCAACTCTGAGGCTCTAGTTCTTCCGAGCAACATCCGTGCCTTGGAAGAAACGCAAATCTACGCTCGTACCAGCGGCTACCTGACAAAGCGGTATGTGGACATCGGCTCTCGCGTCAAGAAAGGGGACATTCTTGCCGAAATCTCGTCCCCCGATGTCGATCAGCAGCAGTTCCAGGCGAAAGCAGACCAAGCCAAGGCTGTCGCCTCCGTAGGTCAATCCGAAGCCGACGTGAGAAACAAGCAAGCCGGGGTTCAGGCGACCGAGTCGGAGGTCGCCCGATCGCGCGCTGGAGTCGAGCAGGCCAGAGCCACTCTCGCAAGTTCGCAATCCAAACTCGCCCAGACGAAAGCGGCGATGGGGTCGGCAGAGGCACGCGTTGCCCAAAACCGACAAACGCTCGAGGTCCAAAAGGCTGCTCTCAAGCAGGCGGAAGCACAGCGCGATCTCGCCGAAGCGACGGCAAAGCGGTATCGAAGCATGCTGCAGCAGGGATACGTCGCACAGCAAGATGCCGACCAAGCGGAGGCGACATTCAAAACGACTTCTGCTATCGTCGAGTCGGCAAGAGCTTCGATCGGAGCCGCCCAGGCGAACATCGATGCCTCTCTCCAAGACGTCGAGTCTGCGAAATCGGTAGTACGGGCTGCCGAAGCCGATGTTCGATCGAGCCGCGAAAACATCTCGGCTGCCCAAGCTGCCCTTGCCTCAACCCAAGCCAACGTAACGGCTGCCCAGGCAAATGTCGGAGCCAGTAAAGCGAACGTAACAGCTTCGGTGGCACAGGTGCGGTCCAGCGAAGCGAATTCCAACCGCTTTTCGGTCCTGACCTCGTTCTCCAAGATTGTCGCTCCGTTTGACGGCGTCATCACGATGCGGAACGCCGATGTCGGCTCTTTGATCGCACCTGGCGACGCGAGCAGCACGAAGCTCGCGCTTTTCAGTATCGCTCGAGTCGACACCCTGAGAATCCAAGTTGGAGTCCCGCAGACGTACTTCCAAGCCGTCAAGCCGGGCACCAAGACGACTGTCATTGTCAGAGAACTTCCCGGCCGAAAGTTCGAGGGAACGGTGTTTGAGAACGCCGGCGCGATCGACCCGAACACTCGAACGCTCTTGACTGAAGTCAGGGTCAAAAACACGGATAACGTTCTTCTGCCAGGCATGTACGCTCAGATCCAATTCGCAACCGGCGGGACTCAGCAGGCAATTCGAATCCCTTCGAGCGCCCTCACTATCGATTCCAACGGCACGCGCGTCTACGTCGTCGGCGCGGACTCCAAGCTGGCATTCGTAACCGTCAAGGTTGGCCGCGACTTTGGTAGCGAAGTCGAAATCGTGAGTGGTTTGACCGGTAACGAGAAGTTGGTCAACAACCCGACCGACGATCTTAAAGATGGCCAGGAGGTGAAGATTCTCACCGACAAGGCGGGCAAGTGAAGAGTCGCATCGGCTTAGCGATCGTCGCTTGCGGCTGCGCCGGCATCGTATCCGCACAAACAAAGGCGCCGCCCCCCAACGCCAAGGACATCCCGGTTCCATCCCGAACCCAGATTCCGGCCGGCGGAAACCAATCGCTGCTTCCGAACGGCCCGATCTCACCAGAGGACGCCGTCCGGATAGCCATCGCCAATCAGCCGACTTTGGAGTCCACGAAGCAGTCGATACAGGCTGCGGAAGGGCGTATCAAGCAGTTGCGTGCGAAGCTTCGCCCCCAACTCGGAATCGGGGGAAGTTACTACAGCTCCCGCTTTGTGGGGGACGAGCCCAAGCGACTGGAGCTAAACGTCCCCAACGGATATGGAGCGTCGGCATCGCTAACTCAGCTCATTTTCGACGCAAACCACTCGTCCGACCTCGTTCGACAGTCGAAAGCGCTGAAGACAGTTGCCGAACAGGACTTCGCCAAGGCGAAAGCCGACCTGGCTCTACAGGCCTTAGAGGGCTATTACATTGTTGGCGAAGCCCACAACTTGGTCGGAGTCAATGAGCGAAACGTCGCCAACCGCGATTCGCAATTGGCGTTGGCTCGAGCCAAATTCAACTCGGGTCTCGGAGGCGCCGACGACGTCCTCACGGCGCAGACTGCGAAGGGCGACGCCGTTATCGGCTTGGTTCAAGCTAGAACGACGGAAGACAGCGCTCGAATCTCACTGCTGCAGACGCTTGGTCTCGATCCCCAAACCCCGATCATGGTCGGAGATTCGGAAGCTCGACCGGTACCCATCGACGAGTACGATCAGTTCGTTTCCAAGTCGATCGACCGGCGGCCGGAGGTGCTGAGGGCGAAAGCTTCGATAGAAGCAGCCAAATTCGGCGCGCGCGCGGCGAAGACGACGACGGCGCCGACCTTGGCGACAAACGTTAGCTTTTCGACGAGCGACCCCGGGTTCCCCGGTGGCGGCGGCGGATACGGAATTGGGATATTGCTCTCGGTTCCTCTCTACGACGGCGGTCTAACTGCCGGCGCGGTTCAACAGGCTCAAGCGGTTCTGAAATCGGCTCAAGCCGACTTGACGACGGCGCAGCTTCAAGTGAGAACCGATGTATCCCAAGCCTATCTGGCCGTCCGTGGGGCCGAGCAGCAGGACAAGGCAGCCAAGTTGAATATGGAGAATGCCAAGGAATCGCTTCGTATCGCCGAAGGACGGTACAAGTCGGGCGTCGGTCTCTTTCTCGACATCATCAATGCACAAGCGTCGTTGCTGGCCGCCGAAACTGCGTCCGCAACCGCCCAAGGCGAAGTCTATCGTCAGCGAGCCACCCTGCAAAGAGCAGCCGGCCTCCTCGCCCCCTAAGGGCCCTTTGTAACCGCCGGATGGTTTGTGCGGGCGAGGGGCCTTTCCCGAATTGAGAAGCGAAAAAATCCCATTGCGGGTCTAATGTCTACCATGAGTGCGTTCCTCGAACTGGATGCGGAGGGCCATGGGCTTTCGGAGGCCCTTGGGCATGACATCTACGTGTTGGACCTGCTGCTTGGCAAGGTCCTCAAATCGCAGGAAGGGGAACAGCTTATCGACCTGGCGCGAAGGCTCATGGCGAGTGAGGAACCTTCGCCTGGAGACCTGCTAGCGCGCATCCCGGAGTTGAACGATCCGGCGACGATCCGCCAGCTTGCTCGCGCATTCACGGTCTTGTTTCAACTCGTCAACACCGCCGAACAGAAGGAGATCGTTCGAGTTAATCGGGAGCGGCAAGGCACGCGGAGGGAGTCGATTCAAGACGCAGTGCTTCACCTAAAAGAAAGGGGGCTAACGGCGGAACAGGTTCAGGAGCTGATCAACCGAATCGAGATCACCCCGACACTGACCGCGCACCCAACCGAGGCGAAGCGCAAAGCCGTCCTCGACAAGCTTCAAAGCATCGCATTGCTCTTGGCAGAACATGAGGGCGCCCCGCCCTTGACCGGGCCGCTCGACACCGAGTGGTTACCGATCCAGGAGATCGAAAGGACCCTCACCGAGCTGTGGCAAACCGACGAGATGCGAATTCGCAGCCTGACCGTCTCCGAAGAAGTCCGCAACGCGATGTACTTCTTTGAGCGAACGATCATGGAGGTCGTCCCTTGGTTGCACGCCGACCTCGCTGCTGCGCTGGCAGCAACTTATCCTGAGCATGAATTCGACATCCCGACGTTTCTAACCTATCGCTCTTGGGTCGGCGGTGACCGGGACGGAAATCCAAATGTGACGCCCGAGGAAACCTGGAGCGCCCTGCTAGAGCATCGGATTCTCGCCCTCGACATCTATCTGGCACGGGTCGGCGTCTTGAGGCGCGAACTCACTCAGAGCACGAAACTCGTCTCCGTCAGCAACGAACTGGATGCCTCACTCACCAAAGACAAATCCGAACTTGCGTTTCGGCAACGCGACCTTCAGCGATATTCCCAAGAACCGTACGTGGTGAAGCTACTCGGCGTCGAGGATCGGCTCAAGCAAGCGCTCGATCATGCCCAGGATTTGGCTGCCGGATTGCTACCAACGCCGAGCGAGACCGCATATGCCAGCCCGGAGCAGCTTCTGGCAGACTTGAGGTTGGTCCAACAGAGCCTTCTCGATCACCGAGCACCCGAGGTGGCGAAGTCTGGGCGCCTACCCCACCTCATCCGCCAAATCGAGGCGTTCGGGTTCCACTTGGCGACGCTCGATATTCGCCAGCATAGCGACGAGCACGCAAAAGCTCTCGACGAAGTCCTCGCCGCCGCCGGCGTTTTGCCATCTGGACGAACGTATCAGGACCTCGACGAAGACGAGAAGATCGAGCTTTTATCCCGCGAATTGGGTAATCCACGCCCCTTGCTCCCCTTGGATTTCCACGGATCCAAGGCGTGCCGCAGCGTGCTAGACGTGTTTCACGTGATCCGCAAAGCGCGCCGCGAACTGACGCCGAACAGCATCAAGGCGTACGTGATCTCTATGACTCACGGTATCAGCGACGTGCTCGAGGTCTTGTTGTTCTGTAAGGAGTCCGGGCTTTTCAGAATCACGGAGAGCGGCGTGGAGAGCGATCTTGATATCGTTCCGCTTTTTGAGACCATCGAGGACTTGCATGGTTGCGGCGACCTCATGCGCAAGCTGTTCGTAAACCCGCGATACCGCGCCCACCTCGTTTCGCGCGGAAATCTGCAGGAGATCATGCTCGGCTACAGCGACTCCAGCAAAGACGGCGGATACCTTGCCGCAAACTGGGCGCTCCAGAGCACTCTCGCCGACCTCGCAAGTACGACCAAAGATACGGGCATCCCGATCCGGCTTTTCCATGGCCGAGGCGGCACGGTTGGACGCGGAGGCGGACGCGCGAACAAGGCGATCCTCTCACAGCCTGCCGGCTCATTCTGCGGTCGCATTCGCTTCACCGAGCAGGGCGAAGTCGTGTCCTTCCGTTATTCGCTTCCACCGATCGCCCATCGCCATTTGGAGCAGATCGTGAGCGCCGTCATTTCCGCCGCAAGTGGAACCGGCGTACCGAACGCGGAGGAGCAGTACGGCAAGGTCATGGAGGAGCTTGAAGTCGGTTCACGAGCGGCTTACCGAAGCTTGGTCTACGACGACCCCGAATTCTGGGCGTACTACACCCAAGCAACTCCGATTGAGCATATCAGCCTTCTGCCGATCGCATCGCGACCGGTATATCGCCCGGGAAACGCCCTCTCGGGAATCGACGGCCTTCGTGCGATTCCGTGGAACTTCGCATGGGTTCAGTGCCGGACGACCTTGGTCGGTTGGTACGGCATGGGTTCGGCGCTCGAACAGTATGCTGATGGCGACCCCAGCCGATTAGAGACGCTACAGACCATGTATCGCAACTGGCCATTCTTCCAGACTGTCGTCGATAACGCCCAGTTGGAACTCACCCGCGCCCATCTTCCCACCGCCCATCTCTATGCCGCACGGGTCCAACCAAGGTCTCTCGGCGAGCGAATCGAGGCCACGATCCAAGAAGAACATGCCCGGACGAACCGAATGATCCTCAAGATCACCGGCCAAACGCGCCTGATGGAGAAAGCCCGCGTCGTGCGAAACACCGTAGAGTTCCGAAACCCCGCCGTGATGCCCCTTAGCACTCTTCAAGTTGCCCTAATGGATCGCTGGCCCGACCTTACCGAAGAAGAGCAGTCAGGCGTCTGGCGAGAAGCCATGCTCCAGACCATCGCCGGCATCGCTGCTGCGATGCAAAGCACTGGCTAGGCGTTCTATTGTGTTTTGCTCAGTAGGGTCGCCAACCAGTTTTCGGACACTTGTATCCGACGGATGTTTCGTACCCGCAGCAGTGGCTCGATTCATTCAAACGAGGAGGTTAACAGCTCAAATAGCTCCTCTCCAAGTGAAGAACAACCGCCAGATGCCGCACCGGAATCATCACGCAAAGACGCGAAGACGCAAAGATCAGGCTCACACAACCCCAAGAGCTTGCCTTGGTTGAGTCGTCAACCGGTCGAATACCTCCTTCCCCTTTGCGTCTTTGCGTCCTTGGCGTGCCAAAAACAAACCGTTATTACACGTCCTGTTTTTATTGCGTTCGCGAACTTTGCACGTGAGCCATTGGCTCCGGCGGAGAAGTCGCGAAATCTGGCTCTTGCTAGTCCCTTCTAAACTAAGGATCGGATCCCTTGGCACAACTTCGGCAATTACCGCTTTGCCAATTGTTATGATACGATTTGACAAAAACGCAAGAAACCCAAAAAGGAAATTCGGACAGCTAGAAGATGAAGGAACCGATCGAACTCACCATCCTTTGGAGCGTTTTATTCGGCGCGTGTCTCGCCATCCGGTTGTTGGCAATCCAAACCGTATCCAGACCAACTGTTCGGAGATTTGGCATCGTGCTGTTCCTGGGCACGATCCTTCCCGCCATCAACGTGATGCTTCGCTCCTCCTTCTTCATGGGTTTGGGTTTGCTCGTCGCATATGCCTCGACTGAGGCATATATCTACTACAAGACTGGGAGACCGACCTCCAACAAGGAGTTGGGCGGTTAGGAATGCAGCGAAGGCACTGGCTGTCGTCTGGGCTCTTGCTCCTTATCGGGTTGATTTTCGGCTTCAAAGCGCTCTCGGTTCTGTCCGGGTGGGACGGATACACACGGCACCATCGGCTGCTCGCCAGCGAAATCGCGGAGTTCCCCGCCCCAGTCCGGTTGCGAGCAATCGGGACAACGAACACGATCTCATTTCAGTCCCACACGAGCTTCGAACTGCTTCGCCTGGCCGACCCCTATTGGTATGAGAAGTCCGGACAACCGGAATTAGAGTTCGGTCACCGGTATGGAGCACGTTCCTTTGAGATCGTCTCCGTTCTGTTCTCGATAATCGCCCTTGTCCCATTGGGATTTCTCATCAAGAAGCGAATACGCTGAAGGAGGCTATTGCGTTAATGAAACCTCGATCTATGGACACGAACAAAGACAAGCCGAGCAAACCGAACCTGCTTGCACAGGCGACGAGGTATCCGTGGATACCCTTCATCTTTATGCTGTGTGTCATCAATGGGTCGACTCGGCTTCTGGACTACTTCTCGAAGCCGAACATGAGGTCGCTTAGGATGGCAGGTCAATTCTATGGGCTTGCGCTTATCTTCATCAGCATTATGGTTGCCATCAACGCAATGGGGGTTATTCGACGTAGGAATGTCCGGAATGAAAAAGGGGATGCCTCCGAGTGATCTCAGGAACAGCTTCCAAATATCGTGGTCGCGCCATCATTCTCTTCATTAATGCCGCTCCGCTGGCGCTTCTGAATTTGCTTGATAGAGCTTTGAATCTCACAGTCCTGTGGGCGATTCTTGCCATCGGATTTGGCATCGTTTCGTTCGCGTTCCGAGACGTGA
>Ga0364866_10536_pt1 | contig 22070 bp, 17 predicted proteins | sample ExccelAu500001D3_3_FD_206913 | JGI IMG/M metagenome (GOLD analysis project Ga0364866, IMG submission 206913) | Enriched cells from Trout Bog Lake Hypolimnion, Wisconsin, USA - BchlTB.Aug13.5000.01.D3 | ecosystem: Environmental > Aquatic > Freshwater > Lake > Hypolimnion/Profundal zone | place... | reverse complement strand
TTCTAGGGCATTGCATTCCAGCACCCGACTCCTGCCAGCCAATTGTGGGTACCGGTTTTGGGACAGACCATCAACTATTGTCAAGGCCGCGAGAGGCAGCCGGCGGCGAAGACCAGGGCTGCATTCTCGCAGGTTTCGCCCTCGTTCGTCGAATACGAACCAGTTCCGCCGTTAGCATCCACAAAGCACTTAGCGGGCGGCGTACCCAAGCGGATCTTGGCAGTGCCCATTGGATCGCCGCTTTCCCATCGATTTGGTCCTCCAGCCACCCAGCCCGGCATCAGCTTGCCCAATGCCATTGCCGTCCAATGCCAGGGGTGGGTCACCGATTGCCCCCCGAAGCCGGTCACAAACGAAAGCCCTATTCCGTTGGTTCCCAGCAGCCAATCCAACTGGCGTTCGGCACATCGCTGATACTTCTTTTCGCCTGTTATCCGGGCGCAGCACAACAACATCGAGGTGCGCATTAGTAGCGTCTCGTTCGACTCCCACGTGTATTCCATCGGGTTGAGCAAAACACCATAGCCGTTTTCGTCAGAAGCCGCGATCATCGGATCACAGACTGCGCGAATCGCCAGCACGACAGCAGGTTGCTTACGCTGGGCCAAAAACCCAAAAAACTGAGGCTCCATCCAAGACGGCGCCCGCAGACCGACGCTCGCTGAATCCCGACGCCAACGGGACTGGAGATCCCGGTTGCCGGTTGTGCGCGCCATCTCACCGAGGGCCCACAGCTTCTCCTGCAATGCATTATGGTCGACGTAGTCCGCGTCCACAATGATCGAGTCTGGATGAGCTTCGAGCCATTCCCAGCCATGCTTCGCGGCATTGAGACATCGGGCAGCAAAGCGCGGATCGGAAACGTGATAGACGCGTGATGCCAGGCATAAAACACCGACGGCGTCGCCTGTCGAGATGCAGCCAGCCAGTTTGTAATAGCGCGGGAAAGGATCCTTGTCGGGAGACGTTCCCGAGCTGAAATGATCCTCGGAATCGACCTTCGTCAAAACGCCGCCATCGGGTTTCTGCATTTTGAGGATCCACTCCAAACCCCATCGCGCCTCGTCGAGCAGCGTAGCATCTCGAACACCTTCTAGCTCCGCGAGGTTCAGCATCCACGCGCAGGAGATGGCCGCCTCGATTGTGAACTTCCCATAGTCGCACGCATTGTGCCAGCCTCCAGTGAGGTCGAGTTTCGTCTCATCACCGCGAAAGACCGCGTCACTGGCATGACACGCCGGATGCCGAATTCCCGTCACCCGATCGTCTACCGCAGTACCGCACCGAATCAGTCGAAAGCACCTAATCGCGGACCGATAGAGCGGTTCGTAGACATCGGGTGCGATATGAAACGGCGCCGACCGCCGTCCACCGACGACGATCCAATATCGTCCTGGTCGAGTCAACTTGCTGAAGTCGCCTTGGTAAACCTTCTCACCGGTGTGTGCCGTATCGTCGATTGCTTGCAGGCTCAAATGGCCGGATAAGTGCACTGCTCGATTCCCATCGACGACCTGGAACGGGGCACCGCCTTGAGCTAAGTCGGCAGTCTGCGCGATAGAAAATATCTTTCGAGCATTGGGTAGGTACCCGACCTGGTTGACCTTTGGCTCCGCCAATACCACGTTTGCTGGAGGTGCATGAGACAGTGCCCCACCCGGCCGATAGAACTCGACGTCGTCCACGTCAATCCATCCGCTCTGTCCCGGGAATCCTGCGGCAAGCCATACGATCCCGAGCGCACCGGTTCGGCTCCAGTGCGATCCGTGCTTTTCCCTTTGCGCCATCGAGTGGAACGGCAGCTCAACCGACTGCCACTCCGGGTCGATCGCGAATGGCGACCCAAAATCGTCATGCGTGGCGCTGGCCCCCGCCGTAGACATAAAACAGAGCCAAGATCCGCTGCCCCTCGCACGGAACCGAACGCCTTCGAAATCCGATAGGTTCGTCGGCGATATTGAGGCCACCATCCCTGCGAACGAGTGGAGCGGTCCAGGTCGGAATGTGAATGTTAAGTGTGCTGCATGCTGAGGTCGGTAGCCGGGCGAGCCAAACTCAAGCGGTTGCGGCGAGACAGTCGACGTTCCGTCACCGAATGAACTCCAATGAACCCCGTCGTGAACGACTCCTCTATCGCAGTCGTTGAGGAGCATCGGTCCCCACGAGGCCACCTGAGAAGAGAAACACAGTGCGAAAAGGACGGAAAGCAACGCTGACTCCCCTGCCCGTCGGCAGCGATCAGAGCATACCGGCCGATTCCCCCTTGTCTAGTGGAATGACTAATACCTTCCTGCGATGTCGACTCATGGAACTTCCGTTGGAGCTCGAACTTAGGAGATTGTAAGGCCTGCAGTCTTTGACGCACTCCCCAATGTTGCCGTAATCTTAACAGTGGTAGTCGAACTCACCGCCGAGGTTTTCACTGTGAAGGTCCCTGTCGTCTTGCCTACAGCAACCGTGAGAGACGCTGCCACAGTTGCCTTAGCTGAGTTGCTGATCAGCGAGACAATGAGCCCTCCAGTTGGAGCAGGAGAACTGAGGGTTACAGTTCCGCTACTCGATTTCCCACCTTTCACTGATGTCGGATTGAGCGTCACCGACACGATAACCGGTGGTGTGATTGTTAGGGTCGCTGATTGCATTGTGCCGTTCAAATTTGCCGTGAGCACGGCCGCCGCTTGAGCCGGTACCGATACGGTCTTCACTGAGAAAGCTCCGGATGTCTTCCCTGCCGATATCGAAACGGTCCCGGGAACTTTTGCTAAGGGCGAACTACTTGATAGTTTGACGACCATCCCAGAGCCCGCGGGACTGGTGAGCGTGACCGTCCCCGTAGAGGTTCCTCCTCCAGCGACTGTGCTTGGATTCAAGCTTACCGATGACAATTCGGCAGGATTCACGGTTAGATTCGCCGTCTTCGAAACTGCTCCGTTCTTCGCGGTAAATGTCACTACCTTCTGCACAGAAACTGGGACAGTGCTTATTCGGAATGAAGCGACGCTTTGTCCAGAGGGTACCGTAACCGACTTGGGAATTGTGGCTGCAGCGTTGTTGCTTGTGAGAGTAACGAGTAGCCCGCCCGATCCGGCATTGCCCGATAGACTCACGGAACCAGTAGAGGCATCGCCGCCTCGGACGACGGACGGGTTCAGGCCAAACGCCGAGACTGCCGCCGGATTGATCGCTAGTGTCGCAAATTGAGATGAGCCGCTAAGGGTAGCGGTGATTTTGACGTTCGTTGGGACGTTCACCCCGCTCGTATTAACCGTAAACGTCGCCGAGACGTAACCAGCCGGAACGGTTACCGAAGGCGACACATAGGCAGCGGAATTATCAGACGCTAACCCGACCACAGTACCGCTTGGTCCAGCAGGTCCAGTTAACGTCACGGTGCCGGTCGCGCTATTTCCTCCACCTATCGAGGAGGGGTTCATTGTGACCGAATACAAAACTGCCGGAACAATCGTGAGGACCACCGACTTCGTCGTACTGCCGCTTCCCACCGTTATCGTTGCAGTGGACTGCCCGTCAACTCCAACCGTGTTGACAGAGAATGTCGCTTGCGTCGCCCCCGAACCGACAGTAATTGACTTCGAAACAACCGCGTTGCTGCTACTCGAGCTCAGGTCCAAAACAATCCCGCCCGTAGGAGCCGGATATGACAGGATCACGGTAGCCGTCGACATCGTCCCACCCCGAACTGTCGCCGGGCTCAATGTCAGACTGCTAATCGAGAAGCCGACCAGGCTCAGCGAGGCACTTGCGCTTGCTCCTCCCGACGTGGCGGTGAGGGTTGCAGTTTGGCTGGAAGCAACCGCGAAAGTCGATATCGCAAATGTCGCCTGCGTAGCCCCGGAAGGTACGACGACAAAGAACGGAACTGCCACATTTGGATTTCCGCTCTGCAACGTTACGATATCGCCTCCTGCCGGCGCCGGTTGCGATAGCGTGACCGTTCCGATCACATTTGCCCCACCGACGACCGAACTTGGGTTGACGCTGAAGGCACTTACTGGAACGGTGTTCCCAAATGGATTGGGCGACAGGAATATCTCTCCAGACTTCGTGCCGTAGGTTAGCAGGCTTCCATCCGCGGTTAGCGCTAGCGACGTGACCGGATCGGTGGTCGGATAATAGGCGAGTCGAGCGTAAGTTCCCATACTAAACGCCTGGATATTGTAGTCAGTGCCTATGAACACGAACTTACCGTCTGGAGTGATTGCGATCGATCTGGCGTAATTTGGTTGGGAGAATATCGGTAAGGTCGCCAGCTTCCCGCCGGAGGTAACACTCCATACCTCTGCGACTGCACCGACTGCATCTCGGGAGCCCGATGCAACAAACACTGAGCCATCTGGAGAAAAGGCGACGGAGTCGACGGGATTACAGTAGGTATCAAGCGCCGCTAGAAGTTTCCCTTTGGGAAGATCCCAGAGTTCCAGGACCCCTGAACCGGTGCCGTTAAAGGCGCCACCTCCACCGACTGCCAAAGTCTTCCCATCGGGTGAGAATGCGATTGCCATAACACCCTCAACTGCGGCAGGGTCGAGCGATTGGATTAGGGTCCCCTTCGCTATATCCCAAAGCTCAAGTACACCGTCACCCCCAAATCCGCCATCAGCAAGTACTTTGCCGTCCGGCGAAAACGCGACAGCGTAGACCGGATTCGCGGATGTCTGAATTGTCGATTTCGACATGCCGCTAACTACATCCCAAGTCTCGAGGATGCCTCCAAAGCCGCCAACTCCCAAGGTTCCTCCGTCTGGAGAGTAGGTCGCACTTAACAATCCGCTTCCACCGACACTCATAGGCTGGTTAGGTTGCCCAGTTCCAACTACCCATGACTCGAGGGCGCCTGAATACCCGTCGGAACTGGTCCCGGTCAAGGCAAGAGTAGTTCCATCCGGCGAGAAGGAAATCGAACTTACCCCTACCTCATAACAGCAGGAAAGGCTCTTGATGAGGATGCCCTGAGGAAGGCTCCATTCGTCTATCCCAGGAAAAGCAAAGCTGTAGTCGCCGTTGGAAACCACGCCACCATCGACAAGTGTTTTTCCATCAGGCGATATCGCGATTGTCTTGACGTTCCTGGTTACAGGAGTGGGAAGGCTCGATATGAAACTGCCCGAAGTAACGTTCCACATCTCGAGAACACCGATAGTGTTGCTAGTTGCGTCACTCCAATGTTGTCCACCTGCAATCAATGTCGTCTTGTCGGGTGAGAACAAGAGCGAATTAACGCTATAGTCAGCGGTCGTAGTAAGCGTGCTCTTCAGGCTGGCCGTTGAGACGTTCCAGAGTTCAAGCTGGCCGCCACCAAATTGTCCACTGCCTCCTACCGCCAATAGTGTGCTGTCCCGCGAAAACGCAATGGTCGAGCCATTTATGGCTGCGGTCTTTAGGGTCGCGGTCAGGCTATTGTTGCTTATGTCCCATAACTCAAGAAGGTCCGTCGAAACGCTATTGGAAGTACGAAATCCACGATCGGCAAGAAACTTCCCATCCGGCGAGAGAGCCACTGCGTCGACGCTGCCAGTAATGCCAGTATTGAGAGAATTGACAAGACTGCCGGTCGTTGTACTCCATAGCTCTATCACAGCAAATGAGTTTCCCGTCGGATTGCTGTAAGATCGCCCACCGACGACGATGAACTTTCCGTCAGTACTATAAACGAGCGAACTGATCGAGTTTGTAGCGGCAGTATTGAGCGTGCCTGTCACGGACCGGTTCGCAAGGCTCCAGAGCTTGACCACCGACCCAGAACTACCAAGACCGTTAGCGGCAAGAGTCTTGCCATCGGGAGCAAAGGCAACCGCAGTCACATTCGTTCCAATTTCCGGGAGACACTTTAAGGATCCGCTTGTTACAGAAAAAAGCTGTATTCCGCCAGAACCACCCACTGCTATTGTCGAACCGTCTGGCGAATAGGCGATACAATTAACTTGGGTAATCGGGCTATAGAGCCATTGGTAAGGCAATGCATTCTGCGCACCGACTATCGACGGCATAAGCACGAGTACATAGAGGATCAATACTCCGAATAACGCCTGACATCTGCCTCCCATTTCGCTAGGTTTCTTTAACGTCAGTTCTAGCGATGTCACAGAATTTCGACGCACCAACGTATTATAGATGGCCGCAAAATAGTCTCTCTTTGCCACGCAAGAAAAGGATTTAGTCTCCATCGAATTCGCCTTCTCATTCGCAGTATAACGCTCCGAACTATCTCAAAGCTAATTTATAAGAAAGGTCAATCAATTTCGCCTAAGCAAGTGAAAGTGAGACTAAACTCCGTAGCAGCACTGGAGGCAATAATTTGAATTGGGTTCGCAGAGATTCTCGACTCCTAATCGCTATAGTCTGTTTGATTTTGATCCTTCCCGCTGCCGTGCCAGCCCAAAAGGTTTCCAGAATCGATTTGGCACCGACTAGCTTAGCTGGAGGAACCACTTCGACAGCAACTGTCACGCTAAGCTCAAAAGGCGGTACAGGCGGCATCACCGTTACTCTAAACTCATCATCCATCGTTGCGACCGTGCCCGCGTCGATTACAATTGCCAGTGGCGTTGGCAAGGCTTCGTTTAGCGTCAATACAACCCCGGTCTCCGTCCTGACGACATCGACAATTACGGCGAGTCTCGGTGCAACAACTGCTAAAGCGGTCCTTACGATTACCCCCCCGAAGGTCGTGTCAATTTCATTTAGTCCGAGTAAAGTCACCGGTGGCGCCTCTTCCACCGGCACAATTAAGATCAGTTCTCCCGCACCCTTCTCGGGAATTTCTGTGCCTCTCAGTTCAAATTCACCTGCTTGGGGTGGACCATCAGCCGCGAGCTTTTCTGCCAACAGTATTTCCGCGAGCTTTGTTTGCCATCCAATTCCGGTCTCGACGATAAAAACTGCGACAGTAACCGCCAAGTTTGGTGGTTCGTCTTCGAGTTCGACTTTGACGGTCCTTGCTCCAACTCTCAATGACTTGACCGTTAGCCCATCAATTCTTCAGGGCGGATCGAATACAACGGGCACCGTGTCACTGACGGGAGAAGCGCCGCCGGGCGGAGTCAAGGTATCTCTGACTGGCAATCAGACGACTATTACAGTTCCGAAATCTGTGACGGTTCCTTCTGCCGCAACATCTACAAAGTTCATCGTCGCAACCGCAAAGGTTTCGAAGCAGTCCATCGCGAAGGTCACCGCAACTGTAGGTTCGACTTCAATCGGCACTCCCCTTACGTTGAATCCGTCTCCGCTCGTCGGCCTCTCTTTGAGTCCTGCAACCGTATTTGGAGGAGCCGTTTCAACGGGCACGGTCAGGCTCGATAGCAATGCGCCAGTTGGAGGTTTTGCTGTGTTTTTAAGCAGTAACTCCCCAGTGGCAACAGTTACCCCCTCGCTGATAGTTCCCGCCGGTTCGCGATCGGCAACTTTTTCGATTACTACAACATCGGTATCGACTCAGACAATCGCCACGATTACAGCAAGAGATTCCACAGGCTTTATCGAAACCGCTCAACTCACGATCAGTGTAAGACTTAGCCTAGCCGATACACCTTGGCCTAAGTACCACGGGAGCCTGCTTAACTGTGGCGTCGGACTTGGGGATGGCGCTTCTGGAATCAAGAAGTGGTCCGTCCAGATGGAAGGTTCATTTGTTACATCGAGTCCGGCAATTGGGAAAGATGGAACCGTATACGTTGGCGCGGGGGATGGTCGTTTGTATTCGATCAAGCCCGATGGGTCGACAAAATGGGCTTTTCAGACGGGAAGCACGATCGAGTATTCGAGCCCAGCGATAGCCGCCGACGGCACGGTATATATTGGGTGCGATGACAGTCGGCTCTACGCGATCAAAGGAGATGGGTCGAAGAAATGGGCTTTCGCGACAGGGGGTGTCATCCAATCAAGCCCGACAATTGCGCCAGACGGCACGATCTACTTTGGATCGTACGACAACTTCCTTTATGCACTCAACTCGGACGGTTCGAAGAAGTGGTCGTTTCAGACCGCGGGGCGGATCTTCTCAAGTCCAGCCATCGGCTCGGACGGCACAATCTACATAGGTTCGCAAGATACCAATCTCTACGCTATTAACCCTGATGGATCAAAAAAGTGGGCGTTTCAAACTGGAAGTGTAATCTTTCCCAGCCCAGCTATAGGACCGGACGGGACGATCTACATCGGTTCGAATGACTTGACTCTCCACGCGGTAAACCCGGATGGGACCTTGAAATGGGCCTATTACGCACCCTATAACTTCGGCATTGCACGTGGAGGCGGGCCAGCAGTATCTGCAGACGGAACAATCTATGCCGTTTACGACTATTACGGACCTAGCGGCACATATCTATTCGCACTCAATTCGAACGGCTCTCGAAAGTGGAGCTACCAACTGTCGAATGTTCTGGCCACTGGACTGGAGTCGGCGCCAGCCATTGGGTCGAACGGCACCGTATATATTGGTTCGTTCGATGGAAGGCTATATGCGATCAACTCGAACGGCTCACTGAAGTGGTCCTTCGGAACTGGGGCGATGATCGAGTCCAGCCCCGCCATCGGGCAGGATGGGTCGATCTACTTTGGATCTGACGACTACAACCTGTATGCCATCAAGTGACTTAATTCGACATCGGATTCAAATTCCTATCAATACCCATCAGGAGCAAAGTCATGCCCACCTTCAATCTCATAAAACGCACGGCGATCACGTCAATGTTCGTCGGGTTCTCCCTTGGACTTTTCACGATTGGAAGCGCTCAAACGGTAACTAAACTGAGTGTGTTGCCTGCAAGCGTCGTCGGTGGAGTTTCGTCAACCGGGATCGTAACCCTGTCCCAAAAGGCAGGAACAAACGGTGTTGTCGTGCCGCTTAACTCAGCAAATTCGGCGGCGAGCACAGAGCCCTCCGTTACGGTTCCAGCCGGCAAAACCAGTGTAACGTTTCCGATCACAACAGTCCCGGTGGTTGTGAATACAGTATCTGTAATCACGGTGACAGTCGGCACAAAGTCGTTATCCACCAACTTGACCGTCAAAGCGCCCACACTGTCCTCATTAACCGTTAGCCCCTCCAAACTAATCGGTGGCGCCACTTCCACCGGATCGGTAAAGATCTCGTCAGCCGCTCCAGCGGGGGGAATGCCAGTCAAATTGGCATGTAATCAGGCTTCCGTTTCGGTTCCTGCCGAAATTGTTGTGCCGGAAGGCGCCACCTCGGCAACGTTTGCCATCGCGACGGACCCAGTATCGATTCAGGCAAGTTCCAAAATCACCGCCAGCATTTCATCAAGCTCCATCGGAGTAACTTTGACAGTGCAACCTGTAGTGGTTACGGATGTGACTCTGAAGCCAAATTCAGTGATTGGAGGCAATCCATCGCTTGGAACCGTGACAATTAGCGGCCCTGCTGGATCTGCCGGGTTTAACGTCTCCATCACCAGCAGTAGTGGCTCAGCGACTGTTCCATCCACCGTATCGGTTTCCTCGGGGGCGACCACTACAACCTTCACGGTCAATACGAAAGTGGTCGGGTCTCAAGTCTCGGCCAAGATCACGGCAAAGCTGGGCGCAAGTTCAGCTTCGTCTTCGCTTGCGATTTCTACTAGCAGCACGACTATCAACAAGCAATTCCTTCAAGGAAAGTGGACATTGAATGTTAGCCAACGCAGATATCCTCCGCAAAGCATGACTTTCACCGGGCTTGACATCGCCACTGTTTGGCAGGACGGCTCCATCGAGGCAGATGGGGTCCTTAGTTTTGCAGCCGATTGGAGCACAGTCTCGCTCGGCAAATTGCTCGGCAATGGCAAAGCGCAGCTTCTTGGCACATGGACATTAACCGCTCAAGATCACAACCACCTCACTTTTGGTGGAGGAGGTGGCTACCTTTGGAACGGACAATTCACGAGGGGCTAAGCGCCTTGAGAATTCGTACTGGTATTCCAGTGGTTGCTATTTCGGCAAGGCCCGATATGCGATTTCAATCACGTCTTCTTGACCTGGCAACAGGGACTTCGAAGGCGTGATCACGCCGCTTTCCATGCAGACAAAGTCGGGCGAGCCTAGGTCCTTCATCGTATGGTTCGCTCCGGGATTCCAGAGAACGGCGCCTGAACAGTTTCGGGTGGTGACTTCGATTCTGTGGTGCTGCAGGATCAGTTCCTGACGATTCTCGGCGTCGAGGTACACCCGGTCGTAGGGCGCCGGATGCGACTTCGAGCTGTCGTCCTCGCACTGCTCAGTCAAGCCGAGCAAATTGTCGAGGTAACGGTTTCCCAGCCCCCTTACTAATGCAGCCGACGGGTCGTCGGTAGCCCAGTAGGTGTGAACCGCGAACTGGTAGGGCGATTCATTTTCCCCGACGTTACGGATCGTCGCTTGAATGTGAAGCTCTTCGCCGAGGGTGTAGATCAGTTCGCACGTGAACTCGGTCGGGCCATATCCGTCCGGAGAGGGCTGGCGTGTCTTGAGAACGACCGCGTTTTGGGTTTCGAGGACCTCCGATTCCCAGATCGTGGTTCTCGCCAAACCGTGCTGACCGCTAAGAGTGGTGCCATCGGGCAGCAGGCTTCCCTTGCCGAAGAAGGAGAAACAGATCGGCGCTCCTCCCCGATACGGCGTCTTACCGTCGTCGATTGAATGCTCGCGGTTCTCGAAGATGCACGGAACGCCACGATGGGTCCACGAGAGGATCTGCCCACCGAAGGCAGAAATCAGGACCTCGTCGTCGCCGGCACTGAGGGTGAAGGTCGGAAATCCAGCCGGATGGAATCGGGAGATTACGATCATTGCCCTCCATTGCACCCCAAAAGGGGTCCGCAAAACTCCGCTTGGGTCAGCCGGTATGAATCCGATCAGCGCGGAACGAGTTTCCAGCCGGTCGGCGGCTCGGCGCCGGTCTCAACCGCTCGAACGTGGAGATTCCCCGTACCCCGATCAAAGTTGTAGGCGGCCAACCAACCTTCGCGGTACACCGGGTCCGTTTTGAGGCTCATTACCGCGCTCGACACCTCCTTAATGTGCTTCGATTCCCGGAAAGTGGTTCCGATCCAGAGCGAGCTGGCGGACTTCGGGAAATGGGTCTCGATGGTGGCCCCTGCCTGTACGATCTTCACTTCGGCGCCATCGGCAAAGTGGCTCGCACGCAGGATTTCGGTCAAGCTTGCGATCACCCTCCTCTTCAGTTCCTCAGGCGCAAAAACCTGAGTGGGAACCTTCGGCGGGGTGAATCTGGCATGCAAACTCGGAGATGTCAAGGTGTGCACGTGGGTCCTCATCGCCTCTTCGGTCGCTTCGACGACCTCGTCGTGAGAAGCACGTGGAAGGCTATTCACCAAAGCGTCGAGGTAGGCGACACCAGCGGGCGTATTGCTCACCGACGTCAGGATTAACTCTGGAGCCTGCTCTCGCGTCGAGTGGCGGGTCGCGCCGATCTCGCGTCCGAGGTTCCATTCGTCCAAGTGAACGCTGACGAGGCGCTCGATTTTCATAAGCACGCTGTGGTCGGCCGGCTTGAAAAGCAACTTGACCTCGGTGGCCCTTCCCTTTTCGGGCGGTCGGTAGCTACTGACTGAGAAGTCGGAATGGTAAGGAAATTGATTCGGATCGAATGGCCGTTTGAGCGCCTCGACGAATGCCGCCATCGCCTCGATCGCGTGATCCGATTTACCGACAACCCGGACGTAACGCATCTGGTTGTCGTGAAAGTACTTCTTGGCAAAGTCGTCGCTCGAGATGAGTGGCTGGTGGTAGGTGTCGATGCCAAGAATCGGCACAAGGGTCAGCTTGAATTCACGCGCCCCCGGAATCGACTCGAACCAGTCAATGAAGCATTCGGCCGACATCCCATCGGGAGGTCGAATGTAGTAGCTCGCCGGAGAATCCGGCCCCGTCAAAGTCGGTTTGTGAACGTGAATCGAGTGATCCACATCCAAGACCTGCGGCACGCCGTGATCCTCGACTAGCTGAACGGTGAATGAAATTAACGCATGCGGTTCCATGAATCGATCCCTAATCCTAGACGGATTCGGCCACTAATTTGGCAGACGCATAGAAGACAAAAGACATTCAATCGGAGTTGCACTAAACGCAACGGATCTTCTTGACCTATCGAGGCGAAGGGAGTATTTGGAAATCGAAACAACGGTTACGCCTCAAGGGACTTACTCGTCCGATCAAGGTGATTGCTTCGCTTCTAATCTCTGTTGCTGTCGCCTTGCAGAACCCATATCCACCACGAGTAACTCTCCCGACCGGCTGGCACGTTCACTATTGGGGCAGTCCTGGCCACGGAACCGGCGCCATCCTTGGTCCGAAAGGAGAGGAGATCATCTTCCCTGCCTATGGAGGAACCGGGGCAATGGCGGCAACTACCTATGAGGCAGACCCAACTTCGTTGTTCTTGGAAACGGTTATCGACGGACGACGTGTCGAATTCGCGATGCGGTCGGACGGGTTTCTCGCGGTTTCCTATCCGCCGCTGCCTCAACCAAAGGTGCCTCGCGGGAGGGCGTTCGATTTTTGGACCCACACGCGATCGACTAGGCAAGTAGCGGTGGCTCTTGGGATCGCCTTGACTCGATTGGAGGTCCTACAGACTCTGGACCGCAACAAGGATGAACTGAAGAATGAGTCGGCACAATTCGTTCAGGCATCTGAGAATTTCCCTTTCAACTACCTCAGTTTGGCGCCCCCGTTTGCGTACATCGCTCCGGCAAGGCTCGGTCGGTCAGGTATCAAAAGTACGAAGGATATCGTCGTTGAGCTAGGGGATGCACCTCTCGTCCACATGAAGTGGGAGGAAAAGTCCAAGCTGCTCGGACGAGAAATCCGTGTCGGCGAAGATGTGTCCGGACACATTTGGGCATGTGTTTCCGCCCCAGGCGCGAAATCAGTAGCGTTCGTCTCCGCGTCGCCGACGGCGCAAGCATTGGTTCTTGCCACTGTCATGGCATTGACGTACAAGGGCTAGTCGGCTTTTATTGGATGTTTTTGGGGATCGACCTAATGATCGATAGGCCGACTCCCTCGAGGCTTGGGGCGTGATTATTGAGAATCGAGTCAATTAGCGCGACCATTGAGGGCGGATAGCTCATGGTCTGCTTGCACTCGTAGCATCGAAAACTGATAGCCGCCCGGACTTCGCTTCCCTCGACGATCATTGCTGCCGAAGCGGTAAAGCCGTGGATGCAGTAGAGGCGACCCAGCGCCGCATTCAGCTCGGCAGACAGTTCGGCAACGGCAGCTTCGGCAGACGTACCTTGTAGCATTTCAAGCTAGTCTATCGCCAAGAAATGACGGGGCGTTTGTCTCGTGCGACTATCCTCCTTTCGCCGGTCGCTGCTTCCCTTCCGGAGTGTTCTGCGATATGGCGGAGCGGACAAGGGCGATGAAGGCTTCTTCGTCGACATTATCACCCTCAAAGAAATCGATGGCACGCCTGGTACTGCCTTCAAGGCTGGAGTTGAAGATCCCGGCGAGATCCGGTACTGCGGCGCCTTTGGCGAAGGTGAATTTCACTTTGTCTTTGTAGGTCTCCCCTGTGCAGATGATCCCGTTGTGGGACCAAACAGGGACGCCGCCCGGGTTCGAAGGCTTGACCCATTTCACTTCCTCGACCACCCCTGAGTCAGCTTGCATGATGAGGTTTCGAATCTGTGCGAGAGTCTTCCCACGCCAATCGTTCAGTTCACTGATTCTCGCGTCGATCATTTGAGAAGGGGTGAGTCGTCCTGCTTCTTCGTTCATTTACTCTGTCTCTTCGGTTGAATTCCTTGTATCGACGTATCGATGCCGAATTGTGCTGCGTATTCCTTGTGCAGTCGCTTCCATCCATCGAAATTAAGTGCAACTGGACCCACGGTTCGGCCGACGGGGGTTCCCGCGATATGGCGGTCGAGAATGTCGAGGCAGATATGCCATCCTGCTGCTCCCATCGCGATGTAGCGACGGTTGAGCTTGGTCCAAAGCGTCAAGCGAGTACCTGCCGCCGATTCCTCTAGCTCCCAACGTGTATCGTTTTCGCCCCATTTGAACTCAAGGAGCCTGGGAGCTTCGGACCGGGTCACTATGGTCTCGGAAACGATAGGGCTGGGGGCGGCGACGGTCGTCAATTTGACAGGGCCTACGGCGCCGAGGTTTCTGTCGGCGTCGTACGGCGCCCATTGGCTCAGCTCTGCGGGGTCGGTCAGGGCCCTCCAGACTTTCTCCGGCGAGTGGCGCAAATCTCTGACGAGAACGAGGGTCCAATTCTCCCCTTCCTTAATGACTTGTGCTCCGCTGGCCGGGCCCGGTATGTATTGTTCGCGATCGATCATCGTTACTGCCGCGATTCGCTTACCAATGCTTCAACTGGGTGAGTTGAATGAGGTTCCCACAAGTATCGTTCAGCATTGCGATGATCGATGCGGTTACGTCGGTAGGCGGCATCGTGAACTCAGCTCCGTTCGCCTTGATCCGATCGTAGTCGCCATTAATGTCGTCGGTGAAAAACATTGCAGCAGGCTGATTCTGCTGAAAGGTCGCCTCTTGAAATGCCTTGGCAGGCGGATTGTTGTTGAGGGCAAGTTGAAGCTCCGTACCATTTTCGTCCTCCGGGGAGACTACTGTCAGCCAGCGATAGGGGCCGTTGCTGAAATCGCTTTTCTTGGTAAAGCCCAGCACTTCGGTATAGAAGCGAAGAGCCTTCTCTTGGTCGTCGACGAATACGTTTGTCAATTTGATCTTCATTCTCTCTCTCCTTTGTCGTGTTCGATCGTGAAATGGTGTGGTGCGATGTCTTGGGACAGCAACGAATCCATGCTATCCAGGTGGCGTTCGAGGGCATCGAGATGCGGTGACCAGAACCGGCGGAACGGGGCCAACCACGCGTCGATTTCCTGTAAAGGCTCCGGCCGAAGCCGATAGATCCGGCGTTGCGCATCCACCGTCGATTCGACGAATCCGGCGTTTTTCAGCACGCGCAAATGCTTCGAAACCGTCGTCTGGGGCATGCCGAGTTGCTTTTCGATGTTCCCTACCGATTGCTGCGACAAGACCAACAGACCTAGGATCGCTCGTCGATTCGGCTCCGCAATGATTTCGAAAACAGATTCCACTTACTATTTATACTTCTTCCCGTATATACGTGTCAAGGTATGTATAAGTTGATCCGTTCCCCACAGATGTGCTCGGTCAAGGCGGTATTCTTCGCCGAATTCTAGGGCGGAACCTGAGCGGTGTTTTTGGGGGCACTTCCCCGGTGCTAGGAGAGGACAAGAATCATGAACGAGTTCATTGAGATTCGCGGTGCACGCGAGAACAATCTGAAGGACGTATCGCTCCGCATCCCGAAGCGCAAAATCACGATCTTTACGGGTGTCTCCGGGTCGGGCAAATCCTCAATCGTGTTCGACACGATTGCCACCGAAGCCCAGCGTCAGCTCTACGAAAATTTCAGCCTATTCGTTCGGAACTTTCTCCCTAAATACCCGCAACCGGAAGCCGACGCAATCGAGAACCTCAGCATGGCGGTCGTGGTGGATCAAAAGCGACTTGGCGGCGGTTCTCATTCGACCGTTGGGACGATCACCGACATCTACACCCTCCTGCGACTGATGTATTCGCGGATTGGAGAACCTCATGTCGGATATTCGAACGCATTCTCTTTCAATGACCCGCAAGGAATGTGCCCCGAGTGCAACGGAATAGGACGCAAGATCGGCGTCGATCTCGCCAAGTTCATCGACACATCAAAATCCCTTAGGGAGGGCGCGATTCTTTACCCCGAATACGCCGTAGATGGCTGGAGTTGGAACGTGTTAGCCCAGTCGGGGCTTTTCAACGTCGACAAGAAGCTAGACGCCTATAGCGCCGACGAGATGGACCTTCTTCTTTACGCCAAGCCGTACAAAGTCAAGATGGACTTCGCAGGCAAAGCGGTTAATTTGACCGCTGAAGGCATCATCGATAAGTTCAGCCGCAAGTATGTAACCGGCGATGTCAAATCCTATTCTGGGCGAACGCAGAACGCCGTTACCCCCTACATGACCGAGGGGCCGTGCACTCTCTGCAGGGGCGCCCGCATCAGTCAAGCCGCGCTGGGATGCAAGATCAACGGTCTCAACATCGCCGAGCTTTGCGCGATGGAGATCGACGAATTGATCCCTGTCGTGCGCGAATTCAACGATCCTGTCGCAAAAGGGATAGTCGCCGATCTTGTCGATCGGCTGGAGCACGTTGCCGATATCGGCCTCGAGTACCTGAACCTTAATCGTGAGACCGACACGCTATCGGGAGGTGAATCGCAGCGTATCAAGATGGTGAAGCACCTTGGCAGCAGTTTGGTCGACGTAATGTACATCTTCGACGAGCCAAGCGTGGGACTTCATCCTCGCGACGTTCACCGGCTGAATGAACTGCTCCAAAAGCTCCGCGACAAAGGAAACACTGTCATCGTCGTCGAGCACGATCCCGATGTTATCAAGGCGGCAGATCATGTCGTAGACGTCGGTCCTCATGCGGGCCGGGCAGGCGGAGAAGTCGTCTTCGAGGGAAGCTACGACGAGCTAGTGAAGTCCGATACATTGACGGGCCGATTCCTTCAACGTGCCCTACCTCTGAAGGAACAAGTGCGCAAAGCAAAGGGACAACTCCCGATCCGGGGCGCGACAGCGAACAATCTTCAGAAAGTCGATGTTGACATCCCAATAGGCGTTTTAACGGTGATCACCGGAGTAGCCGGTTCTGGGAAAAGTTCCCTGATCGATGAGGAGTTCTTGCCGCACCACCCTGAAGCGATAGTGATCGATCAGTCGGCAGTGGGAACGACCAGCCGATCGAATCCGGCGACCTATACCGGTGTGATGGACGATATCCGAAAGGCATTCGCCGCTATCAACAAGGTCGATGCCGGCCTTTTCAGCTTCAACTCCAAAGGCGCCTGCGAGAACTGCAACGGCTCCGGCGTCATTTACACCGACTTGGCATTCCTTGACGGCGTGAAGACGCCATGCGAGACGTGTCAAGGTCGGCGATTCAAGGAAGAAGTGCTCGAATACAAGCTGAACGGCAAATCGATCAGCGAAGTGCTTGCGATGACCGTCGCTCAAGCGTTGGAGTTCTTCACCCAAAAGGAGGTCGTCCGAAAGCTGCAGGCAATGAGCGACGTGGGATTGGATTATTTGGCGCTCGGCCAGCCTCTCAGCACATTATCGGGTGGCGAATGCCAACGGATCAAATTGGCGAGCGAACTCCACAAACGAGGCAGCATCTACGTCCTGGACGAACCGACGACAGGCCTGCACATGTCCGACATTACTCATCTGCTGGACATTTTGAATCGGCTGGTCGACGGCGGAAACACAGTAATCGTCATTGAGCACAACCTCGACGTGATCCGAAACGCCGATTGGATCATCGACCTCGGCCCCGAGGGAGGAAGTAAAGGCGGCCGCGTTGTATTCACGGGAACTCCGCACGAATTGATAAACGCGCCCGATTCCCTAACCGGCCACTACTTACGCCCAACAGGACAAGGACCTCACCGATATCGCCCCTAGTCCCGAAGGCGTCCGTAGAAATTCATTTCGGAGTCGCCAATGCTGTAGAACAGTTTCGATGTCGTAAAAGTCGCGTAGCCGACGAACTCGTGAGGATGGACGGACTTCCCTTCGCGCTCGATTGTCGATCGGCCCAGTCGCCAGACAGGGACGCGAACGGTGATTCGAGAAGGAGCTCGGAAGAGAAGGTCGTCACTTTGATTCACGATGTACTTCCTCCCTGAGATGGTTGGAAAGAAGCCAAATCTTGCCTTCGCCGGATCCCCAAGCGGGGGATACCATTCACTTCGTTTGACCGGCAAACCCGCTGACCCAACAACCTCGGACCTATGTCCAGATCCAAAATCAGGGCCCGCACCGCCTTGAGTGATCACGTCCACGCCCAACCCATCCGGAACATTCGGATGGATGACGACTCCATAGAGCGTCGTTCGGATGCCGGCAACAACTTTGGTCTGATCAGGAAGGCCAATTTGTCGATTGAATCCATTCAAGAGCTCCTCAGAAGTCCGGAACTTGAGCCCTTTCGGGAAACGTGGAACCTCTCTCTCGGCGGCCACCTTGCTCGGAAACTCGACGACGGCTGACGAATGGTTCTTGTCGCCGTTCGCGGCTGTTCGATCCGAGTCCGAGAATCGGACCAGTTTCGTTTTAGGGTCGATGTAGATATTCGATGTCGTCCGGTTATGCATTCCGTCGACGTCCTGCCATTCGTAATCGATATATCGGGCCCCGCGAATGATCGAGTCATGGACCCTTGGCGGGTTTTGATGGACGCCTGCTATCTCCTCGCCGATCGTTCCGTCGAACCTCCAAAATCGATCGTTGGCGGCGTCGTAAGTCGATCGAAACCCTTCGGAAAAACGACTGTCGTAACTCAGCGTCTTGCCCGTTTTAAACGCCTCAAAGAGAATCGTCCCATGCTTCCTCATGTATCGGTCGGGGAACCTCCAGATGTCAGTCCTTGGAACTTGGGGCCAGGGCGGCGAAGTCGGATTTCGAAGGACATCCTGGCTATCGAAGTGAACGTGCAGGATCGGTTGCGCAGCGGTGAGTCTTGCCGATTCCCTCAATGCGGCAAGTGCCGATGTGGGTTTCATAGCTATTGAAAAAGCTCCAACAACAGCCGTGAATGCAGCAAGGCCAAGCGCACCTTTCCTAATCTTGGTACGCGTCTCTTGCCTATGCGCCGCTGCAATAAGCTCCAATGTCGCTTGTCTCGGCTGCACAGTTTTGAGCATCGCGAAACCACTGTCGATAAATTCGTCCGGCTTCAACATGAGGATTCTCCAAATAGATGACGTAGGCGTTGGCGGGCGGTTGATAACCTCGACTTAACGGTTCCCGCCGGGATATCCATAACGCGGGCGATCTCCTCCACGGATAGATCGTTAATTTCCAGTAGAACCAATGGCTGGGCGAGCGCAGGGCCGAGCTTGGTCAGGGCTTCCAGCAGGGCCTGAGCAGTGTCGATCTGGGCAAACGGTTCTCCGGTTGCGGCGATCGAGACGTTCAACTCGCCTCGCGGCTTCCTCTTGCGGTGCCAGTGTGTAAAGGTGTGGTATGCCACGCGATGGACCCACGTTTTGAGTCCCGATTCGCCTCGAAAAGACCGAATACGCGACTTCGCCTGTAAAAGGCTGTCTTGAGCAAGGTCCTCAGCATCTTCGGCGTTATTGGTCAGGCACAGCATGTACCGATAAACCCCCGCATGGTAAGCCTTGAAGAAGGCAGCGACACATGCGTCGTCGTTTCGGGCCACGCCTTGTGCGAGTTCAATCTCGCCGTTGAGCATTTCCTTCCCCATCAAATCACTGAGCCACTGTAGGACCCCAACGGTTCAAATCGAATCGCAAATTGTAACATCGACGTTTAGAGTCGTCGGTCGATCGTCAATCTAAATCGCCCCTTGTGTGGCGGCTAAGCACGCTGACAACTCCCATCCGCACTTTGGCCTAGCCGACCTTGGATAGTTCACCTGACAGGCGCCTTGATGCCAGAACGATTATTCCCAGTGCGATCGCGAGAAAAACACCATTTCCAACTCGGGCCAATGCACCGGCGCCCATGACCGGTTGTTGGGTAAACGAATGCAAACCGTACGCAAGTGCGGCTCCAGATGCAAGTGCGAGTTTATGGGTTGGATTCCAACCCGATCGTCTTGAGCAATATAAAACAAACCCAAGCGCGAAGATGTCGCACAACAGAAGGACACTTGTCGCCCCCCAATTCAACGACCTTGGAGTCCATAGTGCCAATGCACCGAGACTAATGGCTAGGACGCCACAAATCCAATTGCTCGGAACTTTGCCATTTACAGAGGCTCCTTTACTCTTCGGCGACACCAAAGCGAGGAGAATCATGGCGGCGAAAATCGAGCCGGCAACCGCAAATTGACTTGGCGACGCCATGAACGGGTCTCTCCGCATGGTCGTCGACGCGAACATAATACAGCCCGCGACAAACAAAGCAGCCGTCAACGCGATACCCGAAGTACTTAGCCAAGGTCGTTTTGAGGCGGTCCCGAAACAGGACTCGACAAGAGCGATTGGCGTAGCAAACCTCCAGATACTGAAGGAACAGATCGCCAAAGTCTCGGCATCGTGATATAGGACAGAACCGAGTCAATCGAACCATGTGCTAGATGCTGGCCTGCCCAGTCGGGCAAGCCAGGAATCTCGATTTACGCAGGCGGGATGCTCTGCGGGAAGTTGAAGAAGTTCGTGGGATCGTATTGACGCTTCACCTTTTGCAGTCTTGGCAGGTTTCCAGCGTAGTACTGCTGAAGCCAGTCATCGCCAAGTGTGTCGTCCTGGTAGTTAACGTAAGCGCCATGAGCGTATGGGAGGAGCGATCTGCGCATCGCGACAACCCAGTCGATCGTCGGTTGAGCGTCCTCCGGCGCCGTCCAGTAACCATCGTATTGAACGACGATCTTTGCATCGCGATAGAAGATCGCAGTCGCGTCCGGCGGGATCTCGGTAGCTTTGCCGCCGCCTCCGAGAAGCTGAATCATCGAAGGTTGGCTAGGGGTCGCAGATAAGGGCGGCACCGACTCCAACCACTTCTTCATCGAGGCAATCCCTTCTGCAGGAAGGAACTCCGAGGCGATCGCGGAAGTGCTCTTGAACAACTGCTTGTCGTCGTGGGGCTTGATTGCCCACTCCGGCGCCACTGGGTCGACTCCGAACGTCATCCTTGCTGCGATGATCGAAGGCACCACCATGATTTGAATGGTGATGGGTGCAGGGTCTGCCAGCATTGGAGCAAGGACTGCGCTCAAAGTGGGCAGATCCTGGGGATCGGGAGAGAACTGTCCCTCCATCTTGACGGTTCCGTCGACATGCAAACTGAGTAGCGACGTAAGCGCAGGCGGTGCATTCCAGTTCCACTCTTGCCACTTCGCCACCACCGCCTCGAAGTCCGACCACTGCCAGACGATATTGAACGCCCCGACGAATCCGATCGGATATGGCGTCAGTGTCATTCGGGTGAGAATTCCGAAATTGCCGCCGCCGCCACCGCGGAGTGCCCAGAAGAGGTCGGGATGATTGGTCGCGCTGACCTCCAGAACGTCTCCATTCGCGTCGACGATCTCAAAGCCGATGACGTTATCGCACATCAGTCCGTAACGGCGAGAGGTGATTCCGAACCCTCCGCCTTGAATCAAGCCTGCCAACCCAACACTCGGGCCGGTGGCGAGCGGGAGGCCAAGGCCGACTTCAGCCAACTTCTCGGTCAAGGCCAACATATCCAGACCTGCCCCGACAACGGCGGTCGACCGATCCGAACTCACCGAAACCTGATCCAGTTCGCTAACGTCGACAATCACCCCTCCCTTCGTGAGAGAGGAATAGCCCTGGTAGTTGTGCCGCCCGCATCTGGCTCGTAGCGGCAAACCTGCCGAGCGCGCAAACTTCACTGCGTTCACAACGTCTTGAGTTGTTTCCGCAAACACTACCGAAATCGGCTCGTTCGCGTCGTAGTCGAATCTTGCCCCAAACCCATGCCGAGCGTCGTCCCACCCGGGGTCTCCACTCCTAAGCACTCTGCCTGTTAACTCGTCGATATGCTTCATCTCGCTCTCCTCAAAAACATCAGTAACCTCGTTTCATATTCACAACCATCGTTTCGAACTGGTTCAAATCGTCATAAACATTGCTTCGCCGGTCCAGCAGTTTCAGCATCGGAAGCACGAATGTTCGCTCGATGAGCGCCTCCAGGTCGCCTTGCGGACTGGTCATCATCTCGTGGATCCCCGTCTCCCATGCCATCGTCCTAAACGGGGCTGGAGCGTCGGCAGTCTCCGTGTAAACACCACGAGGGCGCGGCGGGCGGCTGAAATCGAAACACGTGCTCCAAATCTCTGGGGCATCTTGGAATCGGGTTCCGAATTCGCTCGCCGGGAAATCGATTCCCCACCTTACGGCAATGCTCTTCATGATCGAGGTGTGGTCGAAGTTGGTTTTGCAGACGCCACCAGGAGTGTAAGGGCTGATGACGAGAGATGGAACGCGAAAACCCATTGGGGTGTCG
>Ga0364866_10534_pt1 | contig 22095 bp, 9 predicted proteins | sample ExccelAu500001D3_3_FD_206913 | JGI IMG/M metagenome (GOLD analysis project Ga0364866, IMG submission 206913) | Enriched cells from Trout Bog Lake Hypolimnion, Wisconsin, USA - BchlTB.Aug13.5000.01.D3 | ecosystem: Environmental > Aquatic > Freshwater > Lake > Hypolimnion/Profundal zone | place: USA... | reverse complement strand
GCCCACATCAATTTCGGCGTTGGTCTGCACCGCAATGGCGTCCACAAATCCATTGGCCCCGGAGCCAAAGTTGATGCTCGGATCCACCGTGCCGTTGGGATTGAGCCGCGTCAGGCCGTTGCGCGTGACGCCGCTGGCCTGGGTGAAGGAGCCTCCCACCAGAATCCGCAATTGGTCGTCCAGCGCAATGGCCTGGACGTTGTTGTTGCAGCCCACCCCGACGTTGAAATTGGTGTCCGTGCTGCCGTCGCTGTTGAGACGGGCGATATAATTGAAATTGCTGCCGTTGACGTTGGTAAACAAGCCGCCAATGAGGATGCGCCCGTCCGGCTGCACCACGATGGCGCGCACGGAGCCGCCAATCTCGCTGGAAATGCCGTCGAAGGCGGCGAAATTGGTGTTCAGCGACCCGTCCACGTTCAACTGCACCAGATGGTGGTGCGCTTGGTTGTCAAATGAGGTGAAGTCGCCGCCCACCAGGATTTGGTTGTTGGCGGTGATGGCCAAAGCATGCACGGCGGGATTGACGCTGCTGACGCCGACGCCGAGGTTAAAATTCGGGTCCAGCAACCCGACGGAAGTCACGCGCGCCACGCCGCTGGCGGGGCTCCCATTGTAGTTGGCGAAATCGCCGCCAATGACGTAATTGGTGACGTAAGCTGTGGCGGTCAGACCGGTTGTGGCGACCGGCAAAACCATGGCGGCGATGGCAAAGACCGTGCCATCGGCGCCGGAACCGGGATTGAACGAGGTGTCCAGACTGCCGTCCAGATTGAGGCGGGCAATGCGGGCGCTGTTGACCTGGTTCACCGTGGTGAAGTCGCCCACAATCATGATATTGCCATCGGTTTGACCGGCGGGCGGCGGCGAACTGAGCACTTGCCAGATGTTGTCGTTGGCGCCCGTCAGGCCGGACAGGAAACCGGTGTCGAAATTGCCGCTCAGGAGCAAACGGGCGACGTAGGGGAACGGGTAGGTGTTGAAATGGGTGAACTCGCCCCCCGCCAGCAGGCTGCCGTCCGGCTGCAGGGTGAGTGAATTGACGAAATTATCGAAGCCCTGGCCGTTCTGGGTGGTGGTATCCACTGAACCGGCCGCGTTGAGATGCAACAACGGGTCCAGGATCGTCAACACCGCCGTCTGGGGAAATTGGCCGGCAATATTTGTCGGGCTGCCGTCGAAAAGTTCCAGACCAACCTTGCGGTCAGCCGGGCTGGTTTCGCTGACCTGATAGACGGGCACCGTAAAGGTCGCGCTGCTGACTCCCGCCGGGAAGGTCAGTTGCCCGTTGGTGAAGCCGTAATTGGAGCCGGCCACCGCAGCTTGATAGGGCAGGAGCACATTGGTCAGGGCATAAGTTGTAAAATTGACGGTGTCCTGGCCGACTGTGCCGCCCGTGCGCGTGACGGTGATCGTCGCCTGCCCCGCATTTTGGAAGACGCTGAAATTGGGCGACAGGAAACCAAGATAACCGTTGGAATCGGTGTCCAGTATGGTCAGCACGGCGTTGCTGGGATACGCCAGCACCGCCTGGTTGGTCGCCGGGCTGGAGTTGCCCGCCACCAGGGCGTTGGTCAGGAACAAATTGACCGTCTTGGGTCCCTCCACCGTGTTGTCTTGCAGCGCCTGCACGGTGATGGTTTTGGTGGAAATGTCCTGGTTGCTCCATGTCAATGTGTTGGTGACACCGACGTAATTGACGCTGCTCAGCGCGGTCCCGTTGCTGGTGCCGACCTGGACGCTCAACTGGCCCAAAGCCGCTCCGGTGCGGGTGACCGAGATCGTCGCCAGCCCCGGTTTGAGCACACTGTAAGTCGGGGAACTAAACGACAAAAAGCCCGGCAGAAAATTGCCGTCGATGATCGTCACCGTGGCGTTCGACGACACCAAGGGCGGGTTGTTGGTGTCCAGCGAAGCGTTCGCCGTGGGCGAGGAAAGGAAAAGGGTGAAAAACTTGTTGGATTGCACGCTGCTGGAGTTGTAGATCGGGATGGTGAAAGTGAGCGAGGTCTGGCCGTTGGCAAAATTCTCCACCGTGCTGGTCCAGCTATAATCCGAGGAATCCTGGGCGGTCCCGTTCAATGCGTTGACCGTCACGCTGGGGCTGCCATAATTTCCGTTGGTGCGCACCAGTGTCAGCGTCACCGTGCCGCCGTTGTTGAGCACGTTGTAATTGGTCGCGCTGAATCCAATCGTCCCGGCCGGAAAATTATCATTGACGATTTCCAGTTCCGCGCTGGATTGCCCAATGGCGGGGCCGGTCGGTATCTGGACTCCGCCCAAGGTCAGCAGATTGCTGGAAGTGACGTTGAGCAGGCTCAGATCGGCATAAAGTATCGGCGCGGCGCCAGGATGATTACTGATGGAAAGCAGCAATTCCGGCGATCCTCCCCCAACACCGAGGACGGTGAGGGGTTGGCTGTCATTGTTGAAGCCATAGATGCCGTCGCCCTCGCGCCAGCCGTAGGTGGCCCCGCTCATGACGACTTCAAGGTTCCAGACCGTGTCATATAAAGAGACCGATTCCCCCTCCGCCGCCCCGTAGAGTCCGAAATCGGCGGCGGTGGCCGAACTGGAACTGGGCGGCAACGTATTGGTGCCCAAAGTGGCCTCCACCGGACCGAGGCTTCCGTTGACGCGATCCGTTGTGACAAAAAGCTCAACGCCAGTATCGCCGACGGTGTACGGGTTTTGCGTCAGGCCCACGTTGCCGGGGTAGTTGCCGAGGCCGACGCCAGGTTGCGGGTTCATGCCGGGAGTGGAATGGCCAATGATCCGCGCCACATATTGGCGGGGACGTATGTCGGTGCGAGTGTAGCCGCCGCCGACGCGCAGGAAACTGCCGCCCACCACGATGTTGCTGTCGGCTTGCAATCCCATGGCCAGGACCTGGTTCCTTTGATTGGCCGAGTAGTAATCGTTGGTGTTATAAGCGTTGGTGTTGTAGTAGTTGTTGATCAGGCCGGCAAATTGGTTGTAAGCGGTGTCCATGAAACTGGTGTCCAGCCAGCCTCCCTGGCCCGCAAAAACGCCCTGGCCGCCCAGCAGTCGCGCCAAACCCAACCGCCGGACGCCGTTGTAGCTGGTAAATTGCCCCCCCACCAGGATGTTGCCGTCGGCGGGTTGCAAGGCCAGCGCATAGACCGTGTCGTTGAAGCCCGCTCCTGGAGCAAAAGTGGGGTCCAGGACGCCGGTGGAGGTCAATCGGGCGATGGAATTACGACTGGTCAAATTGACGTTATGGAAGGCGCCGCCCATAATGATGCCATTGTCGATGTTCGTCTGCACGGCCAACGTCAAAACAGGGCCATCCACGCCAAAACCCGGATTGAACGATAAATCCAGGCTGCCGCTATAAAGCAACCGTCCAATGTGGTTCCAGTTGGTTCCGTTGACCCTGGAAAAATTGCCACCCAAAATGACATGCCCCAAACTATCGACGGCCAGCGCACGAACGCCCTGATCGGTGCCATTGGTCACGCCGGTGCCCGAACTGGGCAGGAAAGTCGTATCCAGCCCGCCGCTGGCCAGCAGACGCGCGATGTGGTTGCAGTTGGTGGTGTTGAACGAGGTGAAATCCCCTCCCACCAGAATGTTCCCGTTGGCGTCAATGGCCAAAGCATAGACGTTGCCGTTGAATCCATACCCGGTTACAAAAGAAGTATCCAACGCTCCGGTGGGCAGCAGCCGGGCGATGTGATAAGTGTTGGTGCCGTTGAAGGAAGTGAATTCGCCGCCGATGATAATGCGTCCGCTGCCGTCAATGACCAGGGTGTTGACGAAACTATTCGGGCCACGGCCCAGGCTGGCGGCAAAGGCGGTATCGATAAATCCATCGGTCTGCAAACGGGCGACATAATTGACCAAGGTGCCATTGTAGAGGTCGAAGTCGCCCCCAATCACCGCCAGGCCATTGGCATCGATGGCCACGGCATTGACGAATGAGTTGGCTCCCGGAAAAGGATTGTCCGGCGGTTGGGAGATGTTGGAGTTATCGACGTTCCAGCTCCGATCCACCGCGCCGCCCGGTTCCAACCCTGGGGTGAAGGAGTCGAAGTTAATCGTCAATCGGGCGGTGGTAATGTTCCCCAGCGTCGCCGGAGGAGTCGCTCCCAAGTTCCCCTGCTGGTCTCCCGCCGTGAGATACAACTGTAGTTCGATATCCTGGTCAAATTCGACCGCGCCATTGGTGTAGATGGGGATTTGAATGAAATCGGCATTGAGCGGCGTGGGGTTTGACGCCCAGGTCAACACGCCGGATACGCCTGTCCAATCCGATGTCGTCGGCGCCGTGAAATCGTAGTCCGCCTGGCCGGCCGAAGGCACCGCGTAATCCGAACCGGCCACGGTGGCAAATTGATTGTCAACCAGCGCGTTGATGTTAAGAGAGGTGGAGTCAATGGTGTAATGCACCGAGTAGGTGCCCATCGCCGGCGCGGCCCTTATGTCTCGCTGCACGGGAATGGTCACGACTTCAGGCTGCTTCTCTCCCGCGGTGTCTTTATTGCAGCGGAAGGTATATCTCTCGAAGTTGATCGACACCACTGGCCCATAGGGCACAAGGTAATCCACGTTGGCGGTTTCCTCCAGGTAAACGTCGGCGTTGTTGCTGAAAATCATCGTCGGATTGCCCCAGTAATTGAGGATGCTGATGGTCGCGTTGGTCTGAACTATTTTGGGCGGGACGATGTCCTGGTCCTCCATCGGATCCAAAACCGGATCGGATAGAGTCAACTGCACGTAGGGGTTCAACCCATAATAGGAATAGTCATAGTTGTTGGTTCCCAGCAGTTCGGTCCCTATCGTTTCCAGGGTGCTGTTGGTTGGCTCCTCCGGCCCGTAAGTGTAAAAATCCTCCACCGCGACTTGTTTCAATCGCTGGCCGCCGTTGGCCACTGTGTTGAGGATGGGGTAGATTTGCACATAAACATCCTGGCTCATTTGGAAGTCATCAAACGTCAAGGTATCGGTGAAAGGCGTGAACTGAACGCCGGGCTGCGCGGAGGCCACGATCACCGTCACATTGGTCTGCAAACAGTCGATGTTCGTGGTGAAGGTCGTATAACTGCCGTCGCTGTTGGAAATGGCGACAGGTTGATTGGTCATCGGAATCGGCGCCAGTAGATCGGGGCATGGGAAATTGGTGAGGAAATTAGTCAAACCGAAGGTGGTGGTGCTGGTGGATGCGCCGAGCAGGTAGGGGTAGAGTTGCGTGATGGTCTCCGACTCGATGCCGTTGGTGCCCTGGCCGCTGTTGGTCAAGGTGACTAACTCGTCGGCCTCCAGCGGCAATCCCGTGAAGGTTCCACTGGTGTAATTGCTAAACCAATTCACCGACGCGATGTTGGTGATAAATATATTGGTGAAACTCAACACGGTGGTGCCGCCAGTGCCCGGCGGACCGGAATAATTGGTGATGTAAACATTGGTCCATACCCAGTTCGTCTCGTACAAATTGGTGTAAAGTCCCGGCGCAACGGTCAACGTCACTTCACACCGCCCAACGGCGGGGCCGCTGCGGGTGACTGTGATGCGGGCGTTGGCGTCTCCTTGCGCAATACCGTAAAGGCTGGGACTGACATTCGCGCCGTCAGGCAGCCAGTTTTCCAGGCTGCTCATCTGATAAATTTTGGTCGAAAAACCAAACCCGCCCGCCACCAAACTTGGCGCCCAATTCAACACCGGGTATCCCTGGCCGTTGGTGCTGCCCACCTGAATGTAATAGGTCGTACCCACCACGGCCGGAAAATCCACCCGGCTGGTGTTTGGGTAACTATTCGAATTGGCGTCTTGCACGTCGCTCACCACCCTTTGCAAGTTGGCGAAGGAGACAGGCTCGCCGAGCAGGCCGGCTGTCGGAGCCGTGAAAATGGCCAGCGTCGTGTCCAGCGGCGCGCCGGTATTGGCGCTGGTGCTGTTGCGTGTGTTGAAATCCATTTCCGTTGAGATTGGTGCCGTCCAGAGGTACCAGATGGTGGATTGCGGGAACACGTCATTGGTCGTCAGAATGACCACCACATTGGTGATGGTATTGGTCACGTAATTGGTCACCAGATAGGCTTCCCGATTGGTCTTCATGGTGATCGGATTAACCACATTGGTAAATTCCAGGCTGATTTCCTGGTTGGTTTGCGTGGTCACCTCATTGGTGGTCATACTGGTGACCAACTGGATCGGAAAATTCGTCTCCGAAACCGCTCCGTTGGTTTGGACGGTGGCGTTGAGATTGGTGCCCTGGACAGTGCCGCTGATGCCCACGATGCCAAAGGCGTTGGACAAGTTGTCATTGGGTGGAGGGATTTGCGCCTGGCTCGTCAGCGCGCCGCCAAGGCAGAAGGCCGCCGCCGCCCACAGCGCCCAAAAGGCCCTGGCAGCCCGCCGCATTCCGCTTTTTTGATCTCTCAACATAAAAATTAACGTGTTTGTTCGTTCGCCCTGCTCGATTCCATCAATTTTGGTTCTGCAACAGCACGGCGCCACTTTGATTCGTGCCCAGGAAAAAGCCGCGCGCGCTGACTTCGTTGGTCAAGACCACGCCGCTGAAGACGGTTTTCTTCCGGCTTACCGGGTTGTCGAACCATCCGCTGAACTTGCCGCTGGGCGCGCTGATGGTCAAAGAGGCGTTGGTCGCGGAGTAAGTGAGGTCATTCTTGTTCGTCACGGGAATTGACAATGCCTGCGGCAAATCACCCCCGCTGAGGCTCAGGACAGGGCTGAAGAGGTTCGTGAGCACCGGAGAGGCGGCGGTGGGCGCGTGCCAGGGTGAGCCGATCAATTGAAGGATGTTGCTGAAGCCGCCCACGTAAAGCGGGCCTTTGCCCGCCTTCTTGCTCCAACTGATATTCGATCCGCTCAAACCATTGCTGACCGTCACCCAGCCCACAACCGTGTCCTGGCCGGACTCGGCATAGACATAGAACGGCCAGTCGCCATTGGTGGACACCGGAGCCGAGACGCTGAAAGGGGCGCCGTCGGCCAGCGCGCCTGCGAGCCTCAACACGCCCAGATCGCTGACAGTCCCCACGGCGTAACTGTCGCCGCCAGGCTCGTTGGTGGCTTCCGTCCCGGTGATCCACGGCAGCGCCATGGTGTAATTGCCCGCAAAGGGCGACGGATTCCGGGCCGTCCATGTGGGCGCCAAATCTGCCGTCAGGGCGGCTTCCCACGCGCCGCTGTTGGTCACAATGCCGGTAATTTCGCCAGATTGGTTGGTCAAATCCAACTGTAGATTGAGCGTCAGAGTGCTCGCGCCGCTCTTGGCCAGAACTTGAGCCGCGCCGGTGCCGTCGAATTGGGAGCTGAATGTATAATTGCTCGGGCCCAGACTCAATTTGCCGGAAAAAATGCCGGTCTTGGCCAGCTTCAGGGAAACGGCCCCGGCGCTGGCGGGGTCCACCGCGTTGGTCTGGAAAAATAAGCCGTTATAAACACCCTGCAACGCGGGGAACGGGGTGGGGATGAAATTGACTGTGATCTCCATGTTGGTGACAAAGGCAAACGTCAGATTGGTTGAGAAATTGGTGGTCCGGCCGCTGGATTTGGCGGTGGTCACATTCTCAAACAACCAGCCCTTGGCAGGATTGGCGGCCAGGCTGTAGGTGTTGCCCACGACCAACTGGTTTGCATTGGTGATGGGAGTGGTCGATCCCTTGCCTGTGAGTGTTATTGCTCCCTGGCCGTTGTAGTCGATGGTCAGGAGATCGAACACCAGGCTGGCCGATGCGTTGGTGGTGACCAGCAAAAAGGACCGCGCGTTGGTGCCGGGCGTGCCGCTGTTGGGGAAACTATAAGTTCCGGGCGGCGTGATATAATCGAGCGAATTCTGCGGGTTAATCAAAAGGTTGGTGTAAGGCTCCATCCCATCCAGACCGTTGAGCAGGTCGTAGTTGGGAGTGCCCTCCCAGAAGGAAATATCGTGGCTCTCGGCGATGCCGGAATTCAAGTACACCACGATGGGGCTGCCGGGATAATAAAACGGCTGGGAACTGTTCGGGCCGGTGAAGCTGGACACCCAAACCAGCCCGGGCACGGTATTGGTCAGCTTTTGCGGATCGACATTGGAATCGGCGAAGTAAATGGCGAAGTTCCCGGCGAGATCCAGCGTGGTGCGGTAGTTGTCCTGGCCGTAATCGGTCAAATCCAGATAGTCCACATACATGGCGTTCCTGGCGCCGGCGGTGATGAAGCGGAACAGGGAATTGGAGGACTGCCGATCCAGCACTAGACGCCCGATGACCGCATTGTTGACGAAGCCGGCCGCCGTGGGCCCCCGGTCCTCCGCAGCCCACACGATTTCGGGTTGGTCGAAATTGGTGATGACGGCGTCAATTTCCGTGCCGAAAAGGTCACCCGAGGCCGGTTTGACCGGCAGGGTGAAGCCGCCGCCGTAGGTCGTCCAGTGGTTGATGATCATGCTGTTGGTGTTGGTCGTCGGCGTGCCGGGCACGAAATCCGTCAACTGCTCGGTGGCGTAGAGCGAGAGCGAGGCCATGCCGCTCAAGCCGGCGGTGATGACCGAATTGCTCGCCTGGATGGTGGCGGCGGAGAGTTCGACGTCGCCGCCGGCTTCCAGGTAGTTGATGTTATTGGTCAGCGCCAGGCCCAGGCCAAGTTGATTGGCTTCGATCAGGATGGAGCCAACGCTGCCGGCGGTGATGGTTCCGTCGTTCTCAAAAATATCTGATTGAAATTGCGGCACGATGGCGCTCATCTGGCCGAAATTGGTGATGGTGTTGACAATGTAAGTTCGTCCGGTTGGGGCGCTGGGTCCTTGGACCGCGTTGAAGCCGACGTTCAACAAATTCTCCGCGCCCAAAAATCCGTTGGTGTTGACAAAGAGGTTCTTCATGTAAGGCGTGTTGGCGGAGGTGAAATTCTCCGCGTTTTGGCCAAAATAGTTGCTGGATTGGAGAGTCAAATTGGTGGTGTTGAAGACGGCTTGGTTGATCACATTCAAGGTATCATTGACCACAATGGAATTGCTGCCCGTCAAAGTGAGATTCCGCACCGTCGAAGGCATCGAGCCGAACAGGTTCTGGTCCACTATCAGCACATGGTAACTCCAAGTATTGGTCACCGCTGTGTTGTTGGTTCCGAAGGCAACCGTATTGGTCTGGGTGTTCTGCCAGGTCGCCGACCACGCGTAGATGTCGCCCCGGACACGCTGGAAAGTGGTGGGAAAAATATGGGAAATATTCAGTGAATTACTGCTGACGCCAATCGAGGCATCGGCTTCGCCCCAATCCACCGCCGCGCTGGCGGAGCCGATGAGATTGCTCACGTTCAAGACCACCATGCCCTCGGCGCGGAGGCGCGATTGGGTGATGTCCAGATTATTGGCGCTGATCTGAATGCGCCCCGGATCATTGGTCGGGTCCGGCAGGATCACGGCCAGGTCCGTCAAATACACATAGCCATCCGAGTCCGGGCTGGCCAGCGAGCTGAACGACCCGGCAATGTCCGCCGGATTGTGTCCTATCTGGGCGCCGTACTCCGAGATCTCCAGCGGCACCTTGTTGTTTTTGAACTTTCCGGCGGTATAGAACGGCGCCGGCAAAAAATTGTAAACCGGCCCGTAGAGGGCTGCTGTATCGGCGACATAGGCCCAATCGTAGTAGGGCGTCGCGGTGGTCACTTCAAAGGTATTGGGCCGGCTGTAACTCCCGGCCTCGCTGGCGTTGGTCGCCAGGACCATGCTGGGTAAGATGGCGCCGTCGTCGATGAGATAGACGCCGTTGGTTACGGTCTGGCCCGTGATCACATCATAAACAGGCTCGGCAAACTGCACGATGTTTTCCAACGCGTTCGCGTCGTCCGTCTTGGCCGTCACCGAATCCTGAGGGTAAAGCGCCTCCTCGCTGAAGCCCGCTGTGGCCGTGATATTGGCGCCTGAGAAATTGGTATTGACGAGAATGACGTTATAATAATAGTTGGTAGTGTTAATGATGTAAAAAACAGCCGACACGCTCCATTGGGCGGTGTCAAGATTAAGCGGAAACTCACCCGGCCCGACATCCTCGCCGCGCGGCGTCACGCCAATCGGGGTCACTTCGTCGGCCACGCCCTCCGCCAGAAACTCCAATTCCTCCGACAACGTGTCCAACGCCACGGTGTCCGCATTGGTCACGCCCCAGAAGACATCGAAAACGCCAGGGGACGGCAGGAAATAGTAACTTCCGTTGGCCACGCCCCAATTCCCCTGTCCGGTCAGCGACGGAGAATCAATATTGACCAAATCGCCCGAACTGACGGTGCTGACCGCGCCTGCCGTCAGGGTGCCATAGGCGGTGCTCACATTGCTGCCCGTCAGGCTCAACAGCCCACAGTCCCCCACGGAGATGGCTCCCGTGTTGACGATGTTGGTGGCCAGCACCACCACTTGCGAGGCGACAGGCTGGCTCAGAGCGGGGGCTACGGTAACGGCGTTCTTCACCGAACCGTTTGCAAAATTCACAGCGAGCGCGCCATCGGCTATTTCGCCATTAACCATCTCCGTGATCCAAAGCTCGGCTGAATTATCCACCGCTTCCAAGGTGCCCGCGTTGTTAAAGAAACTGGCGCTGTCAATCTGCTGATTGGTAGAGGAAGTGACGTGCTCGAAAAGCCAGCCCGGCGTGGCCAGCATGATTCCGCTGTTGTCGTTGGTGAAATAGAGCGTATCCGTCGTCACAAACGGCAGGGACAAGTCATAATAATCAACGTTCAACGTTTCAATGTCAATTTCACCCGCGTTGAAGAAACTGACCGCGTCCACCACTGGCGGGGTCGTCAGCACGTTGGCGTTGTAATAATTGCTGGTGATCCCGCTTTGAGCGCTTGCGGTCACGCTGGCCAGACCCAGGCTCAAGCCGAGACAAACTGTGGCAATAAAGTGTTTCATGGTCAGTCTCTCATGCTATAAGCCGTGGTGGACGTCGGCCCCGACTGCGCCACCCGCGCCGCCGGCGGCTCCAGCGGCGCCGGTCACGGTTGTGCCGCCAGCGGTGGTGGTGCTGGTGCTGGTGCTGACCGGATTCCAAATTCCCTGGCTGACCGGCGCGGCGGCGGCCCCGGCTGCCACGGTTGCTGCATTTGTCACCTGGAAGATTTGCGGTATCAAATCGTCAATGTTGCTTTGCGTTGGATAGATCACCGGCGGATTGGTCGAGCCGTCAAATGAGCCCCAGATAAAAACCGGGTATTCAAAATAATTGGTGCTATCCAGGAAGGCCGGATTCTCATTGAGATAAAGCGGGCCGACGTCATTGAAAATCACCGTATCCTTCGGGTTAATGGTGCCGGGCAGGATGCCGCCGCCCGCGGACACGTAGGGGCTTGCGTTGACCGTCCAGCTGCGCGAGAGCGCCGTGTCCAGCAACGGACTGGCGGTCGGGTTGAATACGTCTCCCGCCGTGAATACGATATCCGGCGCGGTAACGGTCCGCGTGGCCGAAAGCTGATAGAGCTTGGAATTGTTGATGTAGGGAATGGTGTAATGGTAAACAATGGGCGCAAAGGTCTCACCCAGCAATGAATTATAATTGACCCTCACATAGGTGATCTTCTCCACCCCGCCGAAGATACCGACGGTTGGCCCGCCGCCGACGGCCCCGGCCACCCCGGCGCCACCGGCAGCGCCGGTGGTTCCGGTGGTTCCGGTGGTTCCGGTGACCTCGTTGGTCGTATTGACGGCTTGCCAGGGGCTGTCAACGAGGGTGGTCGCGGCGGCGACGGCGGCGGCCGTCAACGGTGCCGTGACCGATTCGGCGTCCAAGGTCTCCCAAGCGTAATTGGTCTTGCTGTAGAGGTACTTAAGGCCGGCCACGTCATCCTGTGTCAGGCCCAGGTAAAAACTTCCAAGCTGGATCGCCTCCGCCGACGCGACTGCGGTGTATCGGGTCGCTGCCGTGTCGGTGGGGAACTCGATAGCGTCGCCCACGGTGACGCCGATGGGGCAGCCATCCCAAATAGAGTAGGAATATTGCCGGCCATTGACATAAGTGGAGGGATTGTAAGTGACCGCGTCGTAATTGCGGTTGATGACAAAATAGGCAAATTCGCAGGCGGGCGGGGACGGAAGCGCATCGCGTGTGCGCAAGTCGAAGACATGCGTTTCCCCCATCAAACCTTCATGTTCGATCATCAGCCACATGACCGTCGATTTGATGTCCTCCATGGCGAGGGCTTGAGCCGTGTAGTTGATTTGCTCGTTGCCATCGGTCACGTACTTGGTGATGTCAATCTTGGAAGCGTCCGGCACGGCGTTGAGAACGGCCATGGCCGCTTCCACCTCGGCGACTCCTTTGGCGCCGAAATAGTTCAGGAATGTGGCATCAAAAGCGTAAGTGAGAATCGGCGTGGTCAGCCGGGAGCCTTCGTCAAAATTCTTTGGCCCCATCAATTCGATGTTGCCAAACCCGATTTCCACATAGTTGTAATAATAGCGAAGGGCGCCATAATCCAAGGTTTGCGTCTGCCAGGCCTCCAGCGGCCCCCCGTAAGTAAAGGCTCCGGCGTGCTGCGCCGCCGTCAACCCCAGAATCAGGCAGATACTTTTGGTCAGTTTTCGCAACATAATGCTCATGGCGATGTGGTCAAAGTATAAGTCTGGCCATACAAATCAAAGCCGGACGTCCCCACAAAACTGGTCCAAACCACCAGAAAATTGCCCGCGCCGTTCCACGCCACCGCCGGATGCTTCTGCGAACTGATGGTGGTGGTGTTGACCTGCATCTCGCCGCCGCCCAGCGCCGAGCCGGCCTGCAAAAAGCGGCCAAACACGCCCTCGCGCGATCCGTCCTGCGCCATGCTGGTCCACACCACCAGGCTGCCAGCCGGACTGGCCGCGATTTTGGGCCCGTATTGATCGCCATAAAGATAGGCATTGATCCGAAAATCCGCCACTTCGGGCGAGCCGGACGCACTAAACGCGCGCCCCCAGATGTCCCAACTGTTGGTCGGCACCGCCAAATCCTTCTGCGCCCAAACGACCGTGAATCCTCCGTCGTTGTTCGGCGCGACATCCGGCGTGTCGCACCAATTGGTGGAGGAATTAACGGGGATTTCATCGGTCACCGGCGCGCCGGCGGCGTTGAAAATGCGGGCATAGACATCAACGCTTCCGCTGAAGCGCTCCTGCTCGGAAACCCAGGCGATGACGAAATTGCCGTTGGTCAGGGCGGCGACCGAGGACTTGCGCTGGCTGAACTGGGTGTATTGACTGACTTGAAATTCCTTCTTCGGCGAGGCGGCGCCTTTGGCGGACAATTCCCTGGCAAAAATTCCCCACATGCTGCCATTCTGCCCATAACTGGACCAAGTGACAATGGCGCCGCCATCCGGCAAGGCCGCCACCGCGGGATCAATGACCTGGCCTTTGAGGTAAGTGTTGAGGCGGGTGTCGATGGTGTAAAAATTGGAGCCGTAGTCTTCGATGCCCTGGGTCGATGTTCCTTTGGCCAGACGGGCGTAAATGCCGGGCGCGCCGGCGACGTTGCACTGCCAGACAAAAACCGTGTTGCCATCGGCCAGGAGCTGAACCTTGGGATAGAGCTGGGGATAGAGCTGGTTGGCAATGATGGTCTTGGTGGCGCGGAAGACGCGTCCGGAGCCGAAGCTCCCGTTCAAAAGCGCGCCCCCAATGCCGCCTCCGTGCTTATCCACCACGTTGGCCTGCCAGGCGATCACACCGGCAGACGGCGAGAGGGAAATGCTGGGATAGACTTGGTCTCCAGGGAGGCTGCCCAGGATGGAGAACTCGCCGCCACTGGCCGCCAGGAACTCGCCGCCATTGGTCACCACGGAGTTCTGAGCGAAAACGGCCATCGAACCAGCGAGAAATAACCCCCACCTCAGACTTTTTGCAACGCGAAACATGACGGATATATCATTCATTCTTATCACGCAGCATCGCCGATGTCCATCCAATTTTTGTTTGTTCCCGGTGTTTGCATCAGGTGTTTCAAAGTGTTTTCGGTCGTTCGGTTCATGTCAGCACGCGCCCGCCGTTTCTGGAAAAAAGTCGGAGGCCGGCACGGGGGCCGGCTCCAATTCGCGCAACATGGATTTGAAGCCCCAGCGGGCATAAAGTGGGCGCAAGGAGGCGGCGTCGCCGGGTTTGCAGGCCAATTCTTCCATTGATACTTTGCATGGCGCCTCCTCATTCAATCGCACCAGTTGCTGATTCCGGCGAACCAGCTTCTCCGCTGCTTGCAGGCTTGTTCGCAGGCGCTCCGGGCCAACCTCCTCGATGCGCCGATACATGGCATCTACGGAACCGAACTGGCGCAGCAAATCTCTAGCAGTTTTCGCGCCAACGCCCGGCACGCCGGGGATGTTATCGACCGAGTCGCCCATCAGGCTCAACCAGTCCGCAATTTGCGTGGGTTCCACGCCGGTTTTGGCCCTGACTTCCTCCACGCCCATCAGGCTCTCGGTCTTGTCATGCGGATTGAGCAGGCGAACGTTGGGTGACACCAGTTGCATGAAATCCTTGTCCGAACTGGCGATGACGACTTCCATTCCGGCCGCCACCGCCCGGCGGGAGAGGGTGGCTATGAGATCGTCCGCCTCGCAAGAGTCCTGCAAGAGGGAGAAAATATTGGCTGCGCGCAGATAAGCCACGATCTCATCAAGTTGTTTCTCCAGATCGCACGGCATTTCGGGCCGCTGCGCCTTGTATTCCGGGTGGAGGGACATTCTTTCCGGGGCCAGCCCGCCGTCCCAAACCACGGCCAGATGGGAGGGCCTGATTTTGGCCTGCATACGCCCCAGCATCCGAATGAACCCGTAGATCGCGTTGGTGGCCGCGCCGTCGGGAGAGGAAAGCGAGCGGATGGCGAAAAAGGCGCGGTAGGCGAAAGCATGTCCGTCCACAATCAGCAGTGGCTGTCGCGCCGGAGTTTCAGATGTTGGGCTGCTTTGCATGATGCAACTGCATTGTTGGATTTTGCCGCCGCCTCACGGCGTCGCCGGCATGAGCATCGTGGCCGGGGCGGCGACCGAGGATGGCTGCCGCGGAATGGTGGTCCTGGCGAACGGCAAGTCCTCGTCGTTATGCACCCGATTTCCCGACGGGTCAATCATGGTGGGGGTGACAAAGATCAACAGGTTTTCCTTCTGGCTGTCGGAAGTCTCGCTGCGAAACAACTTGCCGAAAAAGGGCAGATCGCCCAGCACGGGGACCTTGTCTTTGATTTTGTAGAGCTGCTCTTGAATCAATCCTCCCAAAACTATCGTCTGCCCATCCCAGACGTCGCACGTCGTGGCCACCGCGCGGACCCGGAAGTGGGGCAATGGCAATTGCGCCGTCAGCGGCACGCCAACCGTGGAACCCGTGGCCACGGATACTTCCGGGACAAATTGGCCGGGAGGATCATATTGGAGGAATTCCAGGTAGGTCGGCAGGAGCGCCATTTCGATGGAAAAGCCGTCGGAAGAAACCGTGGGAATTACGTCCAGGCTTGGCCCCAAGGCTAACAGAGTCGTCGAGTAAGTAATGGTAACACCGCCGGTTCCGCCAGCGCCGCCCAAAGCGGTGCCGCCTGTGGAGGGAGTCACCGAAGGTTCCGCCTCAGTGACAATATACTGCAAATCCTGCGCCGCCATGTGCGCCTGCCGTCCGCTTTCTGTCGTGACGCTGGGCGCGGACAGAAGGTCCGACCCGTGGCGTTGTTCCAGAGCCTGAATGGCAACGCGGAATTGAGGATCGGTCATAATGCCCGAGAGCGTGCCCAGCGTGGGCAGGACGGTTCCCGCGGTGCCCACCGTGTTCTCCAAACCCGTCGTCAGAACATTGTCCGACCCCGAGGCCGCCACGGCGCCGGGTCCTGGCGTGTAGGTGGTCGCGCCTGCGGCCAGTGTGCCCGGCCCAGGGAAAATACCGCTCGGGTTGGCCAAGGTGCCGGCGCCTTGGTAGGACGGCGCCGTGCCTGCTTGCAGGCCGATGCTGCCATGGTTCAACAGCGTATTGCCCAGCGCCCATTGGAATCCCAGTCCCTTCAAATCCTCCTGGGTCAGGTCAACGAATTTGGCTTCGATCCTTATTTGTGGCGGCGTCTGATTAAGCAATTCGATCGCCTCCTGGATGATTTCCAGGTCTCCCAGGGTGGCGCGCACCATCAATTCGCCCACTCGATCATTGAAAAAGATCATTTTGGGCGGGTCCAAATTTACTCCAGCGGCGACAAAGTAAGCCCGTGCCAGCGTGTGAGCATCCGTGGTGTTGTTGACTACGGTCACATAATTCAAGCCGCCGCGCGCGGCCCCGCCGACTCCGCCAGCCCCGGCCGCCCCGCCGACGCCGCCAGCCCCACCGGCGGCGGCCCCACCGGCGCCGCCTCTGCCACCCGCCCCGCCAATCAAGAGGGGAGCGACTGTGACTTGCGGGACTGTGGCATTGCCGGCGCCGCCACCAGCGCCACCAGCGCCACCACCGGCGCCTCCGACTCCACCACCACCCGCGCCGCCACCGCCCGCGCCGCCACCGGTGCTGGAGAGGCCAGAAGTGCCGGAAGTTGTGGTGGCCAGGTTGAGCGGGCTTGAGAATACGTTTTGCAGACCCTGGAGGAAGGTATTGGGATTAATGTGAAACCTTTTGGTGTATAACGAAGCCGAGTCCGTGGGTTTTGGCGAAAAAACCACGGCGTAATCTTCCACCGTATATCGGATCGGTGAATCAGCGACCTTGGTGATGGCATCCAACACGTCCACCAGGCGAATATTGGTCAGTTCCGGGGAAATATTGATGATGGTGTCGGAAATATCCGTGCCCCCTCCACCCGGCGGGGGAAGGGCTTGATCGCCCGAAGTCTCGACTTTGGTGCTGATCAAGAAGTTGACACCGAGGCCGTAGGGGTCGCGGTTGGTGGTGTCTTTGTGGAGTTTGACCAGAACCTCTTTGAGTGGAAGGGACACGTAGCTGACGTGATCCAGCTGCATGTTGTCGAGCATCGGCAGAATCCGCTGCCGTCCTTTGGTGGTATTGACCAGGTTTGTGTTCCACATGGGATTGGGCACCGGCAGGCTGTTTCGTTTGTCGGACTCCACCCAAGTGGCTTCGACGTTGCCGATGGCACTCTTGACCGTCGCCTCGCGCCGGCGGGTGGCGTCCATGTAACGGGCTTCCTTGAGCAAATCCAGGTAATAGGGAGCGGTGCGGTTGGACGGATCATCCTTGACCACTTGCACGAGAATGGCTTCCGCCTCGTCATATCGGCCCATTTCGTAAAGGAACTTGGCGTTTTGCACGCGTGTGGCGAGGTCAATCTTGTACTTTTGATAGGCCGGAATCTGGTTGAGCACTTCCGGGCTGGGCACGCGGCCCACTTGCTCAATCTGACGCTGTTGGATTTCCTGCTTGAGACGGAGCAGGTCCTGGTTTGCGGGATCGACTTTCAAGGCCGCATCCACTTCGGTCATGGCCGCGGTAGTATCGCCGGCGGCCAGGGCTTGGCGGGCGAGTTTGGCTCGCACGGTGTCCAATCCCGTGATGGCTTCCCGCACATCGGCGTCCACGGCGGGGCTGCCGACTTGGACCGAGGGGATGAGGGCGACGGCCTCTTGGTAGGTCTTGGCGGCTTCGGTCAGTTGATTTCTTTTGATGGCGTCGCGCGCCTGCTGCAGCTTGAGGTGCAATCGAACAGTGGCCTCCTGGCGATGCACGGCTTCGTCATTGGCGATGTCCACCGGGTTGACGACCGGGGCTGTTTGGGCGTGCAACGATGCGGCGAGGAGGAAGGCCACTCGCAAACTTTTCTTTACGGCTGATGTCATGGCGTCGTGTCTTGTTAAAATTGGCCCTTTTAGGGGGCGTTCGTCCACTTAATCTCTGTCACTTTGGTAGTGCGTTTGGCCTGCACTCTAATGGCGTTGCTGGTGATATCAAGAATAATGTATGGATCCTTGTCCAGCGTTATGACGTCGTTGGTCTTTTTCTTGGTCAGAATGAGCATCTCCGGATCGTAGCGCAGATCGGCAAGGTAGTAGTCCACCCGTTGATAAGGTTTGTTCGAGGACACCCATATGTTTGATTCACCGGTCGCGATCATTTCCAAATTGATCTCTGAGGGGTCTTCCGCAGCACCTTTGATGCCGCGAATCACAAAAGGATATTGATTTGTATTCTTTTCGTCCAATTTTGGGTAAACGAGTTTGGGTTTGGGAAGGGTGGCCTGGTTGGTGTCAACATTGCGCTGAATGCCCATCACGTAAATGGGGCCCTCCATCGGTCGTTCATAGGAAATAACCGTCATGATGGGAACAATATCGATGATGCCCAAGGCGTCGGTTCCAGTTTTCATGACCTTGTAGAGTTCGCCGTTGGTCAGACGTTTCCAGGTAACCGGGTTGAAGAGATTGTGGTCTCCGGACAAAACCACGGTGGGCGGATTGGTGACCTGGGCCAGGGCTTGCTCGTAAGCCGAAAGGTCAACGTTGGTCGGCGGGGGCGACTTGCGCGGCGGGCCGCCTTCGGAGACTCCCACTTCCACATTGACGCTCTCCATTTTGGATTTCATCCAGAGCACCGCCCCCGCCAAGCCGAGCAGGACCACGCAAAGCGCTATCTTTTCGTAATGTTTCTTAAAAAATTCCATTATGGCGCCGCCTTCATCGGCATCGGCTTGGCCACGGGCTTGACCACGGGCGCGGGCGGTTCCGGCGGTTTAAGTTTGACCACGTCAATGTAGATGGTCACGAACAATGGCTTTTCCCAAAGGATTTTGGTCGTGCTGGTTTGCACGACTTCCTCATCGGCGCCCGCCGACTCCTGCTGCATGCGCTGCATCTGCTGGCGCAGCATTCTTATTTCGCGCTGGGCGCGTGTCTCGGCTGAGGCCCCGCGCGGAAGCACATCACGCGGCACAGGCTTGGGCTCGGGAACCACCGGCGGCGGCGTCGCTGTGGGCCCGGTGTCGATAAAGTCGATCTGCTTCCTGGAGGGCGAGATATAAATGGCCTTGATGCTAAAACAGTTGCTGGCGGTGGCGATGCCTTTCAAAACCTCGGCCAGTTCACTGCTGAAGGCATCGAAGCTGACCATGTAAGGCGACACGATGGCCTTCTGGGTTCCCCAGGTGTTGGTCACGATGATGAATTGGACAATATCGCCCCCCCCCATCCTCGGGGCCAACCAACGGACGCTTGACCTGTTCCAAATTGTTGATCTTGGCGTTGTAGAGGATTTGCAAGATGGCCTTGATCTCCGACAACTCCTGGATCCACGGCCCGATGTTGTCGGCGGGGAAATTGAGCTTGTCAACTTGTTCCCCAAACCCGAAGGTGTAGCCGGCCGGCATTCCCACCCCGGCGTTGGTCGCGTCCGCGCCAAATTTTTGAATGCTCTTTTGGAGGTAATCCTTGAATTGGCGGTCCTCCATCTTGGGCGGGGCGGGAAACCCGGCGAAAACCTTCAGATAATTCGAGTTCAAATTCTGCACCCGAGCCGCGTCCGCTTGCACCGCCGCGATGTTTTCCTTGGAGGGAAAAGGCACCTTTTTTTGCAGGGTGTCCAGGCTGCCGCGGGCACCCGTGTATTTATCCATCGCGGCGGCATTTTCATCGATGGCGGAAAAAAGCAAGTAGCCACAATACCCGGTCAGGCCCAATCCCACGACAACGGTGATGACGAAGAAAAGATTTCGTTTGATCCAGGCCATGCTTAGAGTTTGAAGGGATGTCTCAAACCAACCGTCATCCTGAAACTGAACGTATTGGTATCCATGTCGCTGGAGAGGCTTCCTTCCAGGACGGCATTGCTGAAGCTTTGGCTATTGGTTAAGTACTGCCGGACATAATACGCCAGGTCGGAGTTAGCCGAGCCGGGCCGGCTCAGACCACGGAAGACAAGATCGAGATTCTTGACCTCGAAGCCCACGGGCTGCGCCACCGGCGCAAGCAGCCCTGCGGTCGGCGTCGTAGGGGTCGCTGCCGGCGTTGGCGCGGCCGACGTCGCGTCACCCCTCCTGCCTCTGAGGCCGGGCCTGGTGCGGCCTCGAGGGACTCCCACAGTCTGAGGTGCCCCGGCGCCGTAGCCGTCAGGCATGATCGGATTGAAACTATCCACCCAAACGCCCACAGCCGTATTGGTTCCGCCGTTGGCTGGCGTTGTTAAATTGGCCTTTTCGACAGCCTCGCACTGCATCATCACTTCGCGCAGATCCCTGAAGATGCCAATCCAATAGGAACGTTTCTCGACCAAGTTCTTCATATCGTCGGCTTGTTTGACGAGTTGAGTCCGTTCCGCCATCGCCTTGGTCAGGTTCCCGTCCAATTGGGTCAACCTGTCCAGCGGCCCCTGCAACTCTTGCGCCTTGGTGCGCCAGACGTCGCCGATCTTGACTTCCGACTTGTAAATGGCAAAGATGACCAGCGCCAGGCCGAAGACGGCGGCAACCAGGTAAGGTTTCTTGCTCCCGAATTCCTGGCGCTCGAGCGAACTTTTGGGCATCAAGTTCAACTCCACCGGGCAATGCGCCAGGTCCCTCAACCCCAACCCGACGACTTCTCCATAAGAATGAGCGTACTTGGACAACTCCTCCAAATCCAAGGACGGATCGATCTCAATGTTGCGGAACGGGTTGAAATACTCGACGGGCACGTTGAGTTTCTCCGCAAAAAATTGGGCGGTAAAAGGCATGATGGAAGCCCCGCCGGAAAGGAAGAGACGCTGCGGGGCCGAACCGCCTTGCTGCCCGCGAAAAAACTGGATGGTCTGATTGACCTGGATGTGCAGGCGCGTCATCACCTGCCGCGCAATTTTGGCGATGGCCGCCGCTTGCGGGTCTTCCGGCTCCTCGTAAGCGCCGCCCAGGCTGACCGATCCCTTCTCGATCTTGATGGCCTCCGCCTCCGGGAACTTCAATTTCGCCTCGTTGGCGAAATCCTGGGTAATGGAATTGGCCCCAATGTTGATGCTGCGGGAATAGACCTTGCCCTTCTCGAAGAAGAGCAGGTTGCTGGTCTTGGCCCCAATGTCCAGCAACATGGTGCAGCCCTCCAAATCGCCATAATTGTAGCGAAAGGCGTTGCACAACGCCGCCGGCGAAGCATCCACGAGCTTCATGCGCAAGCCCGCCCCTTCGGCCACCCGGAAAAGTCCTTCGACGATTTCCGATTTCACGGCCACCAAGAGCACTTCCAGTTCACCGGTGGCCGACGTGCCCAGTATTTGGTAGTCCCACACCACTTCGTCCAGCGGGAAGGGCACGTTTTGCTGCGCCTCGTAACGGATGATCTGAGTCACCTTGGAGGTATCGACCGGCGGCAGCTTGACAAATTTGGAAAAGACATGGAAGCCCGGGGCGCAGGCATTGACCTGTCGCGCGGCGTAGCTTTTCTCCCCCAGCAACTCGGTCAACCCTCTCTGGATTACCGCCTCGCGCGCGGCTTCCTGGGAACCTTCGATCCCCATCGCCTTGATCCCGTATTGCTTCAGACGCAGCCCACCCCCCTCGTTTTGTTCAAACTCCGCCAGCTTCAAGCTGCCTGCCCCAAAATCGATGGCCAAAAATGATTTCGAATTTAGCATTGAACGTGGTTGTGCGACGCGCGGTTACATCGCCTTCATTGTCTTCCTGGGCTTAATCATTCTTAAAAAGTCCGTGCTTGTTACAGCAATTCGTTCAAACGGTCAATCGTTATGATAAAAAATCATGCCATAAGCTATTCATATGCCAGAGTCATGCCAACTCTCGCCCTCTTGGCCGACGCGGGCTGGCTGGCTTTCGCCCACAAGCATCGAGCTGTTTCGAGGCAGGATTTTCACGCATTATGCGTGAAAATGCCGCAATTCTAAAAGCGGCTCGCGCTCAAAGGCGGCCCCGAAAATAGTCAATTGTTTTGACCAAACCCTCCGCCAGTGGCACCCGAGGCTCCCAGCCCAAAAGCGCCCGGGCCCGGCCAATGTCTGGCTTGCGCTGCCGCGGATCATCCTGCGGCAGCGGGCGGAAGACGATCTTGCTGCGCGACCCGGTGGCGCGGATGATCTCGCGCGCAAATTCCAGCATCGTCATCTCCGTCGGATTGCCGATGTTGACGGGATCGTGGGTTTGGCTCATCATCAGGCGATAAATCCCCTCGATCAAATCCGAGCAATAGCAAAAACTGCGGGTCTGATCG
>Ga0364866_10532_pt1 | contig 22185 bp, 21 predicted proteins | sample ExccelAu500001D3_3_FD_206913 | JGI IMG/M metagenome (GOLD analysis project Ga0364866, IMG submission 206913) | Enriched cells from Trout Bog Lake Hypolimnion, Wisconsin, USA - BchlTB.Aug13.5000.01.D3 | ecosystem: Environmental > Aquatic > Freshwater > Lake > Hypolimnion/Profundal zone | place... | reverse complement strand
CGGCGAGAGCAAGCAGCAACTCTTCAAGTACGCGGGTGGCATCGCCGAGTTCATCAAGCACCTCAACCGTGGCAAGCAAGTGCTGCACGACAAGCCCATCTACATGGAGGCGGAGCGCGACGGCGTGGCCATGGAGATCGGTCTGCAGTACAACGACGCCTATTCGGAGACCGTCTTCTGCTTCGCCAACAACATCAACACGGTGGATGGCGGGACGCACCTGTCTGGATTTAAAACAGCGCTGACGCGGACGATCAACGCCGTCGGTCAGTCGCTCGGACTCTTCAAGGATGTGAAAGAAAATCTCTCTGGCGACGATGTACGCGAGGGGCTGGTAGTGGTGATCTCGGTCAAGCTCTCGCAGCCGCAGTTCGAGGGCCAGACCAAGGGCAAGCTCAACTCCGACATAGCGGGCACGGTGCAGGCCTTCGTCAACGAGCGGTTGGGCGCGTTTCTGGAACAGAACCCACCGATCGCCCGTAAGATCATCAACAAGGCCATCGACGCGGCACGCGCGCGTGAAGCCGCCCGCAAGGCCCGTGACCTCACGCGGCGCAAGGGAGCGCTCGACGGCAGCGGCCTTCCCGGTAAGCTGGCCGACTGCAGCGAACGCCAGCCCGAACGCTGCGAACTATATCTGGTCGAGGGCGAGAGCGCCGGCGGCACCGCCAAGCAGGGGCGTGACCGCCGCTTTCAGGCAATTCTCCCACTCAAGGGAAAAATTCTGAATGTCGAAAAAGCGCGCTACGACAAGATGCTCGGCCACGAAGAAATCCGCGCCATGATCACCGCGCTGGGTTGCGGCATCGGTAAGGACGATTTCGATGTCGCCAAGCTGCGCTACGGCAAGCTCATCCTGATGACCGATGCCGACGTGGACGGCTCGCACATCCGTACGCTGCTGCTCACCTTCTTCTTCCGCCACATGACGGAGCTGATCAAGCGCGGCCACGTCTACATTGCGCAACCGCCGCTGTTCAAGATCAAGAAGGGCCGCTTTGAGCAGTACATCAAGGACGAGCGGGAGTACGTCCAGGTGATGGTGAAGCGCGCCTCCGAAGGAATGGTACTGCGCTACGGAGACGGCGGCGCGCGCATCGAGGGCGAGGCGCTCACCAAGTTCATCTCCCAGCTCAACGAGTACCTCGGCTTCTTCGACAAGGTAGAAAAGCGTCTGCGCAATACCCCCGTCACCGAGGCCTTCGCCGAAATCTTCGCCCAGGAAGGCAAAGACTCCGCTCGCCGCGTGGACTTCGAATCCCCCGCCAAGCTGAAGGAGATGCAGCGCCGCCTCAAAGATCTCATCAAGCCCTTCCACTTCCGCGAGGTCGGCGAGATATTGCTCGACGAGGAGAAGAAGCTCTACTCGGTCGCATACACCGATTCTCAGGGAGCCGTCCGCAAGATCGACTGGTCGCTCGCCTCCACCGTCGAGAGCCGTCAGTTGCTGGCCAAACACGCGCAACTGAAGGACCAACTACAGCCTCCGTTTTATATCGAATACGCACAGAAAACCGCTAAAGCCGAGGCCGAAGAAGAGCCGGAAGAGCTCGGTGCCGAAGACGTCGCCACGGAAGACGCAGCCGAATCCGCGGCCGCTCCTGCCACCATCACCGAGGTCAAGCCCGCCAAGCGTAACAGCCGCGTCTCGCACGATCCGGTAGAGAAGCAGACCGCGCGCGAGGTCTTCGAGTACGTCATTGAGCAAGGCAAAAAAGAGTATCAGGTCCAGCGCTACAAGGGACTGGGCGAGATGACCGCGCCGCAGCTCTGGGAGACCACCATGGACCCCGAACGCCGCACGCTGCTCCAGGTGAGGTTGGAAGACATCGCCGCCTGCGAGGAGATCTTCACTACGCTGATGGGCGAAGACGTGGAGTCCCGCCGCAAGTTCATCGAAGAAAATGCGCTGGACGTGAAGAACCTGGACATCTAGGCTTGTTTCACAATCTACGAGCCAATACGTGTGCCGAGCGCATTTACGGTCACTCGGCACATTTGTTTTACGCTTACGATTGGGCTGATTTAGCTACATCAACTCTTCGACGAACTTCTTCGCTATATCGGATGCGATGTACAGTTCACGCTCGATGAGTGGCATATCGTCGAGCACCGGCTCGGTCTGTTCCAGCGTGGGGATTTCGGTGGTCTCGTAAAACTTGCCGATAGGAATCTCATCGCCCCACACCGTCGCCTTCTCCATGGCGGCAACCCAGTTCGTTGCGTCGTACTCCGCATTCTCTTCCAGCTTCTTCACCCGCGGACGGAACCACTGGAATGTATTGTCCTTGTTGTAGGTAACGCATGGGCTGAAGATGTCGAGGAACGAAAAACCCTTGTGCTGTATGGCGGACTTAATAAGCTCCGTCAGGTGCTTCTGATCGCCGCTGAATCCGCGGGCAACAAACGTCGCGCCCGCCGATAGAGCCAGCGTGATCGGATTCACCGGCGTGTCGCCATTGCCGTAGGGATTGCTCTTGGTCTTCATTCCGACGCGGCTGGTTGGCGATGTCTGTCCCGTTGTAAGCCCGTAGATCTGGTTATCCAGCACAAAGTAGTTCAGATTAATGTTGCGGCGCATAGCGTGGACAAAGTGGCCGCAGCCGATTCCGAATCCGTCACCGTCGCCGCCCGTCACCAGAACGGTAAGCTCGTGGTTACCGAGTTTGAGACCTGTCGCCACCGGCAGCGAGCGACCATGCAGCGTGTGCATTCCGTAGGTATTGATGAAGCCGGGGAAGTTGGATGAGCAGCCGATGCCGCTGACCGTGGCCACGCGGTGGTTGGGAATCTGTAGCTCAACAAGTGCCTTCTGCACTGCTGCAAGCACGCCGAAGTCGCCGCAACCGGGACACCAGTCGGGATCGACCTTGCCCTTGAAGTCCGCCATCGCAATCGACCCGGGAGCCACAACATTCAACGTCGCCATCGTCTAGTCTCCTTACACCATTACTTCGTGGGTTGGTACGGATAGTGTGGTTGCGCCGGCAAGCTGATCGTGCACCGCATTCACAATATGGTGTGGCATGAAGGGCTCACCGTCGTACTTGCGGATGTGGCCGTCGGCCACGAAGCTGGTCTCGCTGCGCAGATAGCGCGCAAACTGGCCACTGAAGTTGTTCTCCACAATGATGGTGTGCTTCGCGCTGCGCAGAATCCTGAGAATCGCTTCGCCGTGCAGCGGAACCAGCCAGCGAATCTGCAACTGGTTCGCTGTAATTCCCTGCGCGGCCAGCTGCTCACGCGCCTCTTTAATAGTGCCATCGGTCGATCCCCAGCCGATCAACGTGACGTCCGCGTCTTTCGGCCCTTCCAGCACCGGCGGAGGCACCATCGCCTCAATCCCCACCATCTTACGCATGCGCTTCTCCATCATGGCGCGTCGCTTGGTGTTGTTGGTGTACTCATCGCTGATGAGCACGCCATTCTCCTCGTGCTCGTCGCTTGCGACGGTATGCGTATAGCCGGGCAGTCCGGGAATCGCGCGCGGAGAGACGCCACTCTTAGTGAACTTGTAGCGTAAGTACTCTCCGTGGCTAAGATCGCCGTTTGAAGTAATCAGCTCGCCGCGATCGATCTTCGGGTTGAAGTCTAACAGCTTGGGATCGACGCTAAGCCGCCCCTCGGAGAGCAGAAGGTCACAGAGCACAATCCCCGGACACTGGAACTTGTCTGTGACGTTGAAGATCTCGTGCATGAGCGTGAAGCAGTCGCCTATGTCCAGCGGCGCCGCGATGACGCGGGGAAAGTCTCCGAAGGCCGCGCCCAGTGCCTGCCACAGGTCTCCCTGCTCGGTCTTGGTTGGCACTCCGGTAGAGGGACCGGCGCGCATGCAGTTGATCGCCACCACGGGGATCTCCGCCATGGCCGACAGGCCGAGACCCTCGGTCATGAGCGCAAATCCTCCGCCGGAGGTCGCGCACATGGAGCGCACGCCGGCGTGTGCCGCGCCGATGGCCATATTGATGACACCGATCTCGTCTTCCACCTGCCGCACCATGATTCCGGCCTTGCGTCCATGCCCTGCCATCCAGTGCAGCACACCAGTGGATGGACTCATGGGGTATGCGCAGTAGAACTTCACTCCTGCTGCTGCTCCGCCCATTGCCATCGCCGTGTTGCCGCTCAACACCGCGTAACGATTCCCGGTCAGAGGAAGTGGTTTATCGAAGGGCTTGAAGTGCGCGCTTGCGAAATCGTATCCAGTCCTCGCCAGGTCCACATTTTCTTTTACTACTGCGTCGCCCTTGCGTCCAAACTGACCCGCAATCACGCTCTCCAACGATAGAAAACCCACTCCCATCATGCTTAGGGCCGCGCCCAACGCCAGCGTGTTCTGCGCGACTTTGTTGCGTGTGATGTCGGCCATCGTGCTTACAGGTAACGCGCAGAGCTGTACGCCCTCGGCGGCCGCGCCCGGCTTGATAGTGTCCGCGTTGTAGATGCACGCGCCCCCGGCGGTGAGTAGTTGCAGATGGCGGTCCATCGTGTCCTGGTTGAGCGGAATCAGCAGATCGATCCCGTCTCCCATGCTGCGCACCTCATCCACACCGGTGCGAATAGTTAGAAAGGTGTGGCCGCCGCGAATGATCGATTGATACGCGTTGTACGCGTTCAGATGAAGCCCGCGACGACTAAAGATCAATGCAAAGATGTCTCCCGGCGTGGCAACACCCTGTCCTGCCGCGCCGCCGATGCCTATGGCAAAGGTCTGACTCATAAGGTCCCTCCCAGCTCATACCGCTGGAGTTGGTTTCTCTCAATTTGTTTGAGTGGTAGCGGGCCCACCTGGATTCAAATCGCTTCTCGTAACACCGGAACGTCCCTACAGGGCATTCCTCGGTGGGTTCCGCGTCGATACCAGGACACCTGTTCGGCGTAAATAACAACCCGGCAGAAATCGTCTCTCGCCTTGGTCAGATTTAGAATACACGAACTCGCACAGGTGTGGCACTGGCCAGCCAGCGGTGGCGCGGCCCGCAAGAATGCTACCATTCCGCCTATGACAATTCTCGATGGTCGCATGGCGCGTGAAGATCTCCCAGCGCCGCCATTTCCATTGATCGAAGCGCGCTGCCTGACGAAGGAATATCCGCGTGAAGGCGGTGTCACGCGTGTCGTCGAATGTGTTTCCTTCGCCATCCAGCCCGGCGAGTGCCTCGGGCTGGTCGGCGAATCAGGCTGCGGCAAGAGCACCGTCGCCCGCATCCTGCTGCGTCTGGTCGAGCCTACCGCAGGCGAAGTTCTCTACCAGGGCAAGCCGCTGCCGCCGGCTTCCTCCGCCCCAATGCGCGCGTTGCGCCGCGACATGCAGATCGTCTTCCAAGACCCCTACGCAGCACTCAATCCGCGCATGACTGTCAGCCAGGTGCTCGCCGAACCCTTCGTTATTCACCACGAGACGCCGCCCGAAGGCCTACCCACGCGCCTCACAGAACTGCTTCGCTCCGTTGGGCTCGACGACTCCGCGTTACCGCGTTACCCGCACGAGTTCAGCGGCGGACAGCGCCAGCGCATCAACATCGCACGCGCCCTCGCGTTGCGCCCCAGATTTCTCGTCCTCGACGAGCCGGTCAGTGCACTCGACGTCTCGGTCGGCGCGCAGGTCGTCAACCTGCTGCGCGAACTGCAGCACGCGCTTGGCCTCACCTACCTCTTTATCTCCCACTCCATGCCTTTGATACGCTATCTTTGTGACCGCGTCGCCGTTATGCAACGCGGTCGACTGGTCGAACTGGGCAACTGCTCGCAGGTCTGCGATTCTCCATGCAGCCCATACACCCAACAGCTCATCGCCGCCACACCCCAGATGCCCGCACTCCACTGAACACTGCCCACTGACTCCCAACCCTCTACAATAAGGGAGCATGATTCCCAGCCTCAGCGCGCATATCCCATACCTCTGGCTGGTCGCGGCCTCGCTCATCGCGGGTGCCATGAACGCGATGGCCGCCGGCGGATCTTTCATCTCCTTTCCCGCAATGATTGCCATCGGAGTTCCTCCCATCCAGGCCAACGCCACCAACACCGTGGCTTTGTGGCCGGGCCAGCTTACATCCATCTGGGCCTTGCGTACCGATCTCCGCCGCGACCTGCTCTCCGTCGTCGTCTCCGCCTCCATCCTCGGCGGCATCAGCGGCGCTGTTGTTTTGCTGAACACGCGCCCACGTACCTTCATGCACCTGGTGCCCTGGCTGTTACTCACCGCGTCGCTGCTTTTCTGGGTCAGCGGCCCAATTTCGAGCTGGCTTCGCCGCCGCTCAGACACCCCGCACGCCACCCGCACTCCGGCCATGCTGCCGCTATTCCTCTCGCTCCTTTTGGTTAACTTTTACATAGGGTACTTCGGAGCCGGTGCCGGCTTCCTTGCCATGAGCGTGCTTGCCCTGTTCGGCGTGGAGGAGATAAACGCCCTCAATTCGCTGAAGATCCTGGGCGCATGTCTCGCCAACTTCTGTGCCGTGGTTACATTCATCTTCGGCGGCGCCATTGTCTGGCACTATTGCCTGGTCTCCATGCTCGCCGCCGGCATCGGCGGATACGCAGGCGCGCACTACTCCCGCCGCATGGACCCCGGCGTTCTGCGCGGGACCGTCGTGGTCATCGGATGCACCATGGCCGCCTACTTTTTCTGGAGGCAGTCATGATTTTCGTTGGGAGCACGCAATGATCCTTGCAATACTATTCCTTGGGTTACACCTCAGCAACGCACGCATCGACAACCTGGGATATGCCGCCGCTCTGCTCACCACCGCCGCTTATGTTCCACAGCTTGTCCATGTCATCCGCCTGCACTCGGCCCGCGACATATCCCTACCAACCTTCATGATGTTTGCGCTCGGGGTCTGCTTCTGGCTGCTCTACGGCCTTTACACTGGATCAAAGCCAATCATCGCCAGCAATAGCGTTACCCTGGTTCTCGCAATCAGCATTGTTGTCCTAAAGCTTCGCTACGACCGCAAAGCTTTGCAGGAGCTTGAATCATGAGCCACGAAGGAATCCGGTTTGTCAGCGCAGAAGAGGCCGCTAAGGCGGAGGCGAACCAGCCCGACAGCCTGCCAGTTGACGCCGTGACACCACTTAAAGTTCGCGTCAAGCTGACCGAAGGCACCGGCGTGGAGATCGAATGGCGCGACGGACACTTCAGCTCGTGGGACTTCCGCTGGCTGCGGGACGCCTGCCCCTGCGCCACATGCAACGCAGAGCGCGAGGCCGCCAATCTCGCGCCCGGCGAGGCCAAGCCAAAGTCACAGGACCCCTTCGCTCTCTATCTGGCTCCGCCTCGCCCCACAGATGTCACCTCCGTCGGACGTTACGCCCTCGGCATCAAATGGAACGATGGCCACCAATCCGGCATCTACTCATGGACCTACCTGCGCAGCGTCTGCCAGTGTTCCCTCTGTACCTCTTCTCGCAGCAACTAGGCAATCCCCAGCAGCCCAAGAGCCTCATCCACCGTCTGTGCCACCAGCACAATCGCACGCTTCTCCGGAGTCAGCATTCCCTGCTGCACACACTGGTCCAGAAACTTCAATAGCGTGTCGTAGAAACCATTTGTGTTCAACACAAGTATTGGCTTGGCGTGCAGCTTCAACGTCTGCCACGCCAGCGCCTCGAACATCTCTTCGAAGGTCCCAAACCCACCGGGCAGCACGATAAATGCATCGCCCCGCGAGCCGATCATCGCCTTGCGGGTGTGCATGGTGTCAACCACATGCAGTTCTGACAACCCCTCATGCGCCACTTCCAAATCCACCAGCACAGTCGGAATTACACCAACCACGCGACCTCCTGCCTTGAGTGCCGCGTCTGCAACCGCTTGCATCACGCCGATCCTGCCCCCACCATAGACCACGCCGATTCCGCGCACTGCCAGCTTTCGTCCAAGTTCTCCTGCTACAGCGCGGTATACCGGATCGGCCCCATCCGACGAAGCACAAAAGACAGCAACATTCCTGATCGGAGAGACAGTAGAGGGAGAGACGGCACTCGGGATAGGCATCTCTTTGATTATCCCACCCCGAGCGACGCCGATTCAGTTGATCTTAACCGTCGCGCCATTCATCGACGGTGCGAACTTGAACAACAGCTCGCCCTTTTGATAGCCGGTACCAGCGGTATCGGCGTAGACAGCCGCTCCCGCCGTGCCCTTGATGGTGAGCGCCTGATGGGGCTGCACCGTGTAGGTCTGCTCGTCCATCTTTAATTGCTGAGGCGCATCGCCCCTGTTGTATACCTGAACAACGATGCTCGTGCCCTGTCCCTGCACCGTACTTGTATCTGTTCTGGTCTTTTTTCCAGATGAAGCATTGGCGGCAGCCGGAGCCATGGTTCCGACTACAAGAAGAACGGCTAGCGAACTGACAATCGTGCGAGTGATCCGCAGCATAAGAGGTACCTCGGTTTGAAGTTAGCGGCGTGATTCTCGGCCCATGGTTCATAGAAATCTCGCCGCACTCATCTCTACGCAATCCGCTGCAGACCGGTTCCGCAAAATCGTAACAATCTGTGCACGACATAATTCGCTATCCACCGCCTTCGCCATTAACATGGAACCTGGAGAGTCCATCCGGTGTCACGTCTTCTCGACAACATGAACCCGCAGCAGCAGGAAGGCATTCAGGCCGTCGACGGCCCCGTGCTGCTGCTGGCCGGCGCCGGCTCCGGCAAAACCCGCGTCATCACCCACCGCATCGCGTATCTCATTGAAGAACGTGGTGTCCCGGCAGACTCCATCCTGGCCGTCACCTTCACCAACAAGGCCGCCACCGAGATGTCCGAGCGCGTCGACCGGCTACTGGGCCACAACTCGCTGGCCAAGCCTCTGCTCTCCACCTTTCATAGCTTCTGCGTGCGCGTGCTGCGCCGCGATATCGAGGCCCTGCGCATACAATCGACCACCGGCCCGAGCACTGGCCTCACCCGCACCTTCGCCATCTACGACGAAGTGGATCAACAGGCCGTCGTCAAGGCCGCGCTCAAACGCCTCGGTTTCGACGACAAGCAGCTCAAACCCAGCGTCGCGCTCGGTCGAATCAGTTGGGCCAAGAACCACATGATCGACCCGCAGGAGTACTTCCTCGCCTCCACCAATCCCATGGAAGAAAAGATCGCGCACATCTTCGAGATCTATCGCAAGGAGCTGCTCAAGGCCAACGCGATGGACTTCGACGATCTCCTACTGGAGGCCGTGCGCCTGCTCAAAGCAGTCCCCGAGGTTCGCGAGCGATATAACCGCCGTTACAAATACCTGCTCATCGACGAGTACCAGGACACCAACCGTCCGCAGTATGAACTGATGAAGTTGTTGGCTGGCCCCGCGCGTAACGTCTGCGTCGTCGGCGACGAGGACCAATCCATCTACAGTTGGCGCGGCGCGGACATCCGCAACATTCTGGAGTTCGAAAAAGATTTCCCCGATGTCCGCACCATCCGCCTGGAACAGAACTACCGCTCCACCCAGATCATCCTCGAAGGCGCATCCGCCGTGGTCGCCAACAACACGTTGCGCAAGGGCAAGACGCTCTTCACCACACGCGAGGGCGGATCGATGATCGGCACCTACGAGGCACCCGATGGCGAGAACGAGGCGCTGTTCATCGCCGACCGCATTCAGAAGTATTTGCGCACCGCTGCCGAAAGCGAAGACGCACCACGTTGCGCCGTCCTCTACCGCACCAACGCGCAATCACGCCTGCTGGAGGAGGCCCTGCGCCGCTATCAGATCCAGTACCACATGGTCGGCGGCTTCTCATTTTACGACCGCTTAGAGGTAAAGGACATCCTCAGCTATCTGAAACTGGTACTCAATCCGCATGACTCTATTGCACTCGGACGCATCGTCAACTCGCCTGCGCGTGGCATCGGCAAGGCCACAATGGAAACGATCGAGAATATAGCGCTCACGGCAGGCATCAGCTCGTGGGACGCAATCGCGTGTGCCACGGAGAACCAGCTTTTGCCTGCGCGCGCGCTGACCGCGCTTGCCAATTTCCGTCGCCTAATCGAGGACGGACGCGCCATGCTTGGTCCCGATTTTGCTGGAACACTCGCCGCTGACCTTGCACCCGATGACACTCTGACAGAATATATAGCTGAAGACGATTCGACGGAAGCCTTATCAATCCGTGCCGATTCGCAACCTGTAACTCAAAACGATCCTGAATATGCTATAGATTTTAATCCAGAAGAATTTGAAACCCAATCTGTTACAGATGAATCGGTTTCCTCCGGTAAAGAAACAGGAGGCGATGGGTTTCGCAGCCCTGGCGACGCTGCAACCCTGCCAGATCTCATCAAGTTCCTCAACGACCGTAGCGGTTACATCCGTGCACTGGAAGACGAGGCTACACCCGAGTCCTTCTCGCGCATCGAGAACCTCCGCGAGCTGGCCAATGCCGCACAGGATGCCGAGGAGCGCTGCGAAACGCTCTCCGACTTCCTCGACCACGCGGCCCTCGTCTCCGACACCGACTCCTATAGCTCAGACGCCCGCGTCACCCTGATGACCCTGCACGCCGCCAAGGGCCTTGAGTTCCCACTCGTGTTCCTCGCTGGTCTCGAGGAAGGCCTCTTCCCCAACTCGCGCTCGCTGCTCGATCCCACCGGCCTCGAAGAGGAGCGCCGCCTCTGCTACGTCGGCATGACCCGCGCCATGGACACGCTCGTCCTCACGCGCACCCGCTATCGCCGCCGCTACGGCTCCGAGATGCCCGACGCCAGCATCCCCTCGCGCTTTCTCGAAGAGGTCCCCACGCGCCTCATCGAAGACCTCGGCAGTCCCGCAGCGCGGCCCCAGTTCTCCACCTCGCAGTTCACCGGCAGCGCCTACGCCACGCCCTACCCGCAGCGCAACCGCTTCGTCCGCGCCGAAAAAAATGCCGGCCCCGCAGTCGAGCCCCACTACAGCTACGAGGACGAAGACCAGTCCACCACAGGCCACGCTAGATCCCGCGCCACAACCAGCAAATTCTCCACCACGCGCATCGCTCCCGGCTCGCGTCCCATCGCGAGCCCTGCCGCCAGCGGCAGCTCCATCGACAACATCGCCAGCTTCTTCGCCGCGCGCGGCCAGAAGGTCCCCGTCGGCCAGCAATTTGCAAAACCAAAACTCGACCTTCCCTCATCCACCGGCAAGACCGGCCTGCGTCAGGGGTCGCGTGTTCGCCACCCCAAATACGGCGAAGGAACTGTATTTCGTCGCGAAGGCGATGGGGATGACGCGAAGATTACAGTACAATTTCAACAGCACGGCGTAAAAAAGCTGGTGGAAAAATACGCCCAGCTCAAACCTCTCTAGCCTCCTCGTTTCGAGAGCGTCACCTCAAACCTAATTTTCAGGAAAGCGCACACTACCCATGGCAGACACCACCGCAGTCACCGACAAGCTTGAACGTAAGAAGCTGAAGCGCGCGGCCCGCAAAGCCGCTCCACCCAAAGCTCCGCGCACCGGCGCGCGCGGCGAGAACAAAGCCAAGGTTAAGAAGGCTGCTCGCGGCAAGACCAAGCGCTAGCATCCTTTAGTCCAAGTGCTGCCAGAACTGCTCGCGCGCAGTTCTGGCAGCGCCGCATCTCTGAATGCATCCGCTGACTTCGTCAGTGCTCTTCGATCTCGCCTTCAGGAGTTCGACCCTGCCCAGGCAAATCTTCGCCACTAAATCCATCGATAAGCTGATCGCCGAATCGGAGCTGCCCGATCGCGCACTGCGCAAATCCCTCGGCCCGGTTTCACTCACCGCGCTGGGCATAGGCGCCGTCATCGGCTCGGGTATCTTTACCGTCATCGGCGTCGCCATCGGCGGCAACCCCGCCGCGCTGGCCAAGTGGTCGGACTCGCCCGTCGTCGACCTCATTCTCGGTCTGATCCACCACACTAACGGGGCAGTCGCGGGCCGCCCAGGAGCAGGCCCGGCCATTGCGCTCTCGCTTGTGCTGGTCGCCATCGTCTGCGCGCTCACCGGCCTATGCTACGCGGAGTTGGCCAGTATGATCCCCATCGCTGGTTCCGCCTACACCTATACCTACGCCACCATGGGCGAACTCATCGCCTGGATCATCGGCTGGGACCTCATCCTCGAATACGCCTTCTCCAACATGAGCGTCTCGGTCGGCTTCGCCGCGCACATCGTCGATCTGCTGGACTGGCTCGGCCTCCATCTCTCGCCCAAGTGGCTCTCTCCCGCCTACCTTCCGCTCGGCCTGCAGGACCTCGCCGGCAACACCATCTACGCCCCCGGATGGCACCCCGGCTTCGACATTCCCGCCTTCCTCGTAGTCCTCCTGCTCACCGTCGTTCTCGTCCGCGGCATCCGCGAGTCGGCGCGCACCAACAACATCATGGTGCTGGTCAAGATCGCCGCCATCCTGCTCTTCATCGGCTTCGGCACCAGCTTTATCCATCCATCCAACTACCACCCCTTCTCGCCCAACGGATGGACCGGAGTGCTCGCCGGCGGGTCCATTATCTTCTTCACCTACATCGGATTCGACTCCGTCTCCACCGCCAGCGAAGAGTGCAAGAACCCGTGCCGCGACGTGCCCATCGGCATCCTTGCCACGCTCATCGTCTGCACCATCCTCTACGTTGGCGTCGCCGTAGTGCTCACCGGAATTGTCCCTTGGCAATCGGTCGCGGGAGATGGCGCGCCAGTCGTCAACGCACTCCGACGCGTATCTCTGATGCCAGGAGGACACAGATTGCACTTCGTCCATCTCGCGGTGCTGCTGGGCGCACTGGTCGGAATGGTCTCGTCGATCCTGGTCTTTCAACTCGGCCAGGCGCGCGTCTGGTTCTCCATGTCGCGCGACCGCCTGCTGCCCGAAGTCTTCAGCCGCGTCCACCCACGCTTCCGCACGCCCGCCTTCGCCACCTGGGTCGCCGGTATCCTGGTCGCCATTCCCTCCGGCCTCTTCGACGTGGGCACCTTCGCCGAGATGTCCAACATCGGCACCCTCTTCGCCTTCGTCCTGGTCTCCGCCGGAGTCATCGTACTGCGCTATAAGGACCCGACGCGACACCGCGGCTTCCGCGTCCCGTTCGGCCCAGTCATCCCCATCCTCAGCGTCCTCTTCTGCATTCTTCTGATGGCCGGCCTGCCCGCCAAAACCTGGCTGCGCTTCTTCATCTGGCTCGCCATCGGCCTCGTCATCTACATCTTCTACAGCCGCAAACGCAGCGAGTTCTACAAGAGCTAATCTTCCTTCGGAGCAAAGTGTTTTAGTGTTTCAGCAATATCCTTCAAGCTATCTTTGATCTGCATCAGCTCGTAAATAAGACCGTAGGACCCGATGGTCGTCTTGCCGTACACAGCTAAATCGATCACTGTTTTTTCTTCGTAGGATTCCACGTCGCCGGAATATGCTGCCGTAACGGTGAATAGTTTTGGGCTGATCTTGTTTAACTCAGGACGATTGAGTTCGTGGGAGAAAGCGAGGTCGTAAATCAATTCCATCCCTGGCGGGAAGCACTCAGTTGGATATTTGAAAATCGGTTCATGCTGGAGAGATTCTGACTCCAAGTCGCGCCCAAATCGGTGAAAGTCAGGTGAAATGGATAGTTTCAGATTCTTTGCGGCAGTATGACCGGTGTTCGCAATCAAGAGTTGAAACATGTTCGAAGCTGGCCGAGTCACTGAACGGATTGTGATGTATGGGCGACTATGCGAGCGAATCTGCAACTCTGAAAGCGCTACGGCCTTCTCGTTTTCCTTCAGTATTTTGTAGGTTAGCCTCGTATAGACAGCCGTAACAATAAGTGCTCCGACAGCCGATGCCCCAGTAATCGTGCTCAGATTATTATCCATCTAAATAGTGAACTCCTTTGGGGGAGATATTTCTTGTGGATTCAAGTTTAGAGCGGATTATCTTCGGTAACGCAAGCGCAGCGAGTTCTACAAGCCCGCTACACCTTCTGAATAGGCCCCGGATACCGCGCCATTGCATCATCGTTCGTCAGCAGCATCATGCCTTCAACTGTCGCCTGCGCAATCAGCAACCGATCGAACGGGGCCTTATGATGCCCAGGCAGGTTAGCCACTCCAGCCGCATGCTCGCTGGTGATTGCAATCTCGATATACCCGTTATCCAGCAGGGCCCTCCGGAAGAGATGCGGGTCGACCATAAACTCTGCCCTTCCCAGGGCGTTCTTGATCGCTACCTCCCACACGCTTACCGGACTGAAGTACAACAGGTTCTCTTCATCGACGATCAGCGCCAACGCCTTGGCCGGCATGGATCGACTCGGTACAGCGCTTGCCATTCCTGACGTCCACACCAGCAGATGGGTATCCAGCAGCAGCTTCATTGGTCGTCGCCGTAAAACATCTTCTCAATCTCTTGGTCCATCTCGCGCCAGACATCCACATCCGGAACCTTGATCTGCCCTGCCAAAAATCCAACCCGCTTTACCGGCTTCGCCTCCGGAGCGTCCAGCGCCACCACCTTCACCAACGGCTTTCCCGCCTTCGCAATCACGAAAGGCTCTCCCTCCGCTGCTTTCTTCACCAACCGAGAAAGCTGCGTCTTCGCCTCATGGATATTGACTGTCTCCATTGTTCCGGCTCCTATAGACTTAGTTCACTGGACTTAGTCTATAGGAGTACCACGGTCACCGCAACTTACAGCGCCTCTTTCATCCTGCGCCGGTACTGCGCGAACGCCTGCCGCCCCTCCACCGTCAAGCGCAGCAGCGTCTGCGGAATCTTGCCGCGATAGGTCTTCGTCACCTCAATGTATCCTGCCACCTCCAGCTTCGACAGATGGCTGGACAGCGTCCCCTTGTTCATCTCCGTCTCGTGTTGCAGATACAGGAAGTCCGCCTGCTCCACGGCAGAGAGCAGCGCAACGATCATCAACCGCCCCGGCTCGTGAATCACGCGGTCGAGTTCAGAAATCTTCTGTGTTGTCCGGTTCATTCTGCCGTCTCCGCCGCCGGTTGCGTATGCCGTAGGTAGAGCACGAAGCTGATGCCGCCCGAAATTAGCAGGATCGTGCCATAAAGCAGCGTAGAAAGTAGCCATGCCCACTCGAAATTGTCTGGGAACAGGGTGCTCCACCCCTTTGCGCCGACCAGGTCCGCCGGAAGCAAGGTGATCGCGAGAGAGCAGAGTGCCATCGCCGAAGCCACGGCCCATTTCCAACGAACTGATCTTGCGAATCTGTAGGCGTAGTACGCCGCTATAACGAGGCCGATGAGCGCTGCAAGTGTCGTCACGCTCCAGTGCGGCCAATGAACCAGCGCAATACCCGCACAGCACAGTACGCCCACGCCGGCTCCAATTGCCATCCCACCCCAATTCATGCTGTGCTTTCTTGGCCGTTTGCGGTACTCAACGTACCCAGTGCGAGGGTAGGTGATGTGCGTCTTGATCGCCTTGCTTCCGTAGTGGATCGCCGTCGCCATCAATCCGACATAAACAACGAACACACCCGTGCGGTGCCAGATGGCGTTCGCCGGCGAGTTGATCTGAAACCACTCAAACAGCGCGTAGCTCAGGAACATGAAACCCATACCAAGTTCCCCTACGCCATCGACGTTGTTATAGAGCATTGGCCGTTCCATCAATCTTTCGACTTGGTCCATTTTCCTCTCCTCTACGTAAATAGTTCGTATAGCTCCCAAATCTTCTGTTTCATCCGGTTCATTCGGCCGTCTCCGCCGCCTTTTGCGTGTGACGCAGGTAGAGCACGAAGCTGATCCCGCCCGAGATCAAAAAGATTGCTCCGTAAAACGTAATGACAAGCCACCATGCTCCGAGGCTTCTGGCTGAAAACGGGCCGAAGGATGACATACTCCCTGTTGCGGCTCTCAGCACGCTTGCGGGAAGCAGAGAAATCACAAATGAGCCGACTGCAATCACTCCCGTTACGGCCCACTTCCAGCGAACCGGCCGTGCGAACCCGTAGGCGTAGCTGTTTGCAATAGCCAGTCCCGCGAGAGCGACCGGCGTCATCATACCCCCGTGCGAACGCCAGATCCCCCAGTGTGATCGGGCAGCCAGGGCGATGCCCGCGACGATCAGCAGCGAAACGCCGGCCCCTAGAACCATCGGACGCCAAACGGTGACCCGTTTCGGATATTCGACAAAGCCGGTGCGAGGATAAGTGAAGTGCTGTTTGATCCCCTTGGTACCGTAGTGGATGGCCAGCGACATTAGCCCAACCCAGACAAGGAATACATCCATCCGGTGCCAGATGGCGTTTGCCGGCGAGTTGATCTGCAACCACTGCAGCAACGCGTAGCAGACAAACATGAAGCCGATCCCTAGCTCGCCCACTCCATCGACGTTGTTATAGAGCAGTGGCCGTTCCATCAACCTTTCGACTTGGTCCACCTTAGTTACTTCGTCTTGCTCCTGCATTCCTGGGCCCCTTTCCACTTGTGCAAACTAGTTTGCATTGCCAACCTTATTCTGTCAAGTGGAATCTTTACCGGCTGTTTCAAGCGAACGTGCTCGCCATGTCCTGCCCTCGGAATCCTGCTATCCACAGGGGGAACCATGTTTGGTACACGATATCCACGAGTTTTTGATGAACAGTCGGTGAACGCCCTTGCCTGTCGCGCACGCAACTTGCATACTCGCATCAGATGCATGGGAACGGTTCCTGTCGAGACCAATACGTGACCCGATACAGCCGTCAAGACGTTCTTCGAATCCTGCACCTGCGAGCGCGCCAGTTGACCGCGTGGGAGCAAGCGGGACTGATTTCCGCCAACGAACAATACTCCTTTGAAGACCTCTCGCAGTTGCGTACGTTGCGCACGCTACGCGCCACTCGCATCTCCGCCAAGAGCATCCGCGAGTCGGTGGAGGCGATGCGCAAGACCGTGGGCATGGGCAACCCGCTCACCGAAGCCTCTGCCGTAGGCCATGGAACGCACCTTAGTTTCCGCCACAACGGGGCGCTGGTCGATCCAGTCACACGCCAGCTTGCCTTTGACTTCGAGGCCGGCTCCAGGCGTCAGCTCAGCATCGTAGGCCCCGAGGGGCACGCGGTCTGCCACGAATCTGACGTGCAAGAGCTCTTTCAGCGTGCGGTACGCCTGGAGGAGGTTCCGGCCACCGTCGGCAAGGCTGCGGAGCTCTACCGGCAGATCCTCGCAATGCGCCCGGGATACGCTGCAGCAGCCATTAATCTCGGCACCATTCACTACAACCAGCGCGAGTTCACGATGGCCGAGCAACTCTACCGCCGAGCCACCGAGGCCGACCCAGAGTACGCCCTCGCCTTCTTCGATCTGGGTAACGTGCTCGACGAATTGAAGCGTCTGCACGACGCCATTGCTGCCTACCAGCGCGCCATTGCCTTGGTGCCGCAGTACGCCGACGCGCACTACAACCTAGCACTCGCCTACGAACGGCAGGGCCACCGCCGCCGTTCCCTGCGCCACTGGCTCACCTACGTCCGCCTGGATCCCGTCGGTCCGTGGGCCAATCACGCCAAGGCCCAGGCCAGGAGCATCCTATCTTCCGAACGCCTTTCCATCGTCAGCCGCGCCGGACGTATGGTCGCGGCCGGATAAACACCCCCGCTTTAGCCAAGATTCCAGCGAGGGTCATAGACGTTTCTCTTCCCCACGCATAGACAGAATTGACTTTGCCGTCATTTTCTTTGCGGCGCTGGTGCTGTAGTCTCATATAGCCGTATATGTCTGAGACGAAACCACCCTCCGCGAACACCCGCCGCTCTGGCAAGAGCGCGCCGCGTAAAACAGCCAGCAAAGAGCCCGCTGCAATGAAGCCCTCCGCACCCGCGCAGGAAATCCTGTTCTTCGACCGCGACGAGAGCTGGATGCGCTTTAACCAGCGCGTGCTCGAAGAGGCACAGGACGCCACCAATCCCCTGCTCGAACGGGTGAAATTCCTGGCTATTACAGCGAGCAATCTGGACGAGTTCGTGGAGATTCGAGTCGCCAGTCTACTGCAACGGATTGAGGACGGGTTCGACCAGCCGCAACGCCCCGACCAGGGAGGCCTGACGCTGGAGCAGCGGCTCAATCGACTGAGCGTGGTGCTGCATGAGTTTGTGAACGCACAATACGAATGCTGGAAGCAAATGCTACAGCCCGCGCTGGCCGCAGAGAATATCCGCATCCTGGACTGGGGCGAGTTGGATGAACGCGCGAGAGAGTATGCGCTCCGCTACTACGAAACCGAGGTTGATCCACTGTTGACGCCAGTGACCATCGATCCATCGCATCCCTTCCCAAGGGTGCTGAACAAGGCGCTATGCATCGCGCTTCTGCTGCACTCCAAACGCAGAGCCAAAGCTCTTCCCAGACCCACCGCCGCCCTTGGCGTCGTGACCGTGCCTCGCGCGCTGTCCCGCTTTGTCCCGCTTCCCAGCGACAACGGATGTTTCGATTTCATCCTGCTGCACAAACTGATCGAATCGCAGGTTGAGCGCATGTTCCGCGGATACCAGGTGCTATCGCGCGCTGCCTTCCGAGTGACCCGCAACAGCAACCTCTACCTACAGGAGGAAGAGTCGCGCAGTATGCTGGAGAGCGTCCGCAGCGAACTCTACAACCGGCGCAAGGGAGACGCCGTGCGCATGGAGATCGAATCTGCCTCCGCGCCGGAGATCGTCGAGCGGCTGCGTACCAATTTCGAGTTGGATTCATGGCAGGTCTTCCGCACCGACGCTCCGGTCAATCTAACACGCCTCATGGCACTGCCCGGCTTGGTGGCGCGGCCCGAGCTGAAGTACCCCGAATTCCATGGCCGCCACTACCACCTGGCACCCAAGTCGAAGAACCTCTTCGACGAACTGCTCAACCGCGACATTCTGCTCCACCACCCCTTCGACTCCTACGCCACGGTAGAGGACTTCATCCGGTCGGCCGCTTCGGACCCCGCCGTCGTGTCGATAAAGCAGACGCTCTACCGGACCAGCGAGGACTCGCCTCTATACACAGCTCTCGCAGAGGCTGCGCAGTCCAAGGAGGTTACCGTCGTCATTGAGCTGATGGCGCGCTTCGACGAGGCCTCCAACATTCGCTGGGCACGAGAGATGGAGGATGCGGGCGTGGGCATCTTCCTCGGCATCCTCGGCCTCAAGACGCACTGCAAGCTCGCCCTGATGGTGCGCCGCGACCCTGACGGCATCATTCGGCGCTATGCGCACCTCGGCACCGGAAACTACAACTCCGTCACCTCCCGCCTCTACTCAGACATCAGCCTGCTCACCGCGCGCCCAGAGATCACCTCCGCCATCCAGTCCGTCTTTCGCTACCTTACGGCTGAATCCGACTCCGTCTCCTACTCGCCCTTGCTGGTCGCTCCGCTTACGCTCGCTCCAGCCATCCTCCGATTGATCGAGCGTGAGACCTCGCACGCCAAGGCGGGAATGCCCGCGTCCATCGTGGCCAAGATGAACGCACTGCTCGACCCCGTCACAATTCAATCTCTCTACGAAGCCTCCAATGCCGGTGTCGAGATCGATCTGATCGTACGCGGCATGTGCGCGCTGCGTCCCGGCATTCCCGGCCTCAGCCAGAACATACGTGTGCGTTCCATTGTTGGAAGATTTCTTGAGCACAGCCGTATATTCAGCTTTCACAACGGCGGCCAGCCCGAGGTCTACTGCGGCAGTGCCGACTGGATGCCGCGCAACCTTTTCGAGCGGGCCGAGGCCGTCTTCCCGGTCGACGACCCCGCACTTTCAGCCCGCCTGCGCAACGAGATCCTTGCAGCCTACCTCGCCGATAACACCAAGGCCCGCCTGCTACAGCCAGATGGAAACTATGCGCGCGCGCCGCAGATCGGGCCGGCTATCAACGCTCAGGAATACCTGATGCAGCTATCCAAGACCGAACGCGACGAGGCGCAGTAGAGAATTTCTCATCCACGGCCTTGTCCGTCGGGAATTGCAGCCCAGGGATCACGCAATGCGCCAGCCACACAGACATCGGTGCCGAAGTTTATCCGCGTAACTCCTACCATCGTCTGCTCCAATTGATAGGGTGAGAAGGGGCCAACGGTAAACGGAACAGCGTCTTTGCCCAGCGAAATCGGAGCATGGAAGAGCACTGCCTTGTCGACCAGCCCAGCCTCTAGAAATGCCCCATTTAGCGCCGATCCACACTCTAGCAGTACGCTCAGAATCTTCCGCGCGCCTAAGTTATCCAGGACCGCGTCTAGATCGAGCAGCCCTTCTATCGCTATGACTTGCTCGACCTCGACGCCTGCCGATTGCAGCGCTGCAATGCGATCTTCCGGGGCCTGCGCTCCGCAGAAAATTAGCACGTCACCCTTGGCAGTACTCACCAGCCGCGAGTCCAGCGGCATGCGCAAGCTCGAGTCCAGAACTACGCGCAGCAGCGGCCTGCGACGAGGCAGACCACTGCGGTCCGTGAGCATTGGATCATCCGCCAGTATCGTGCCAATCCCCGTCAATACCGCATCCGCGCCATGCCGCATCCGTTGCACCTCGGCACGCGCCTCCGCCCCGGTCAGCCAGTGAGGCTGTCTTGCCGTCCGCACCGTCGCAGGCGGAGCGAGCATTCCATCCGCCGAGACCGCCGCCTTCAGTGTCACCAGCGGCCTGCCTGTTTGAATCAATCGCGCGAAGGCGTCATTGATCGCGCGCGCCTCGTGCTGCAACACACCGACCGTCACTTCGGTCCCAGTCGCGTGCAGTCGCGCAACTCCCTGCCCGCTCACCAGCGGATTGGGATCGACCGTCGCAACCACGACGCGCCCACATCCCGCCGCGATCAACGCATCCGCGCAGGGCCCTGTCCGCCCGTGATGGCTGCACGGTTCCAAGGTGACGTAAGCGGTAGCACCGTTCGCTTGCTCTCCCGTATGGCGCAACGCAACAATCTCCGCGTGGTCCCTCTCGTCATAGAGGTGCGCCCCTTCGCCGACGATCTCTCCAACGTGAACCACGACGCATCCCACCTGTGGATTGGGCGAAGCCAGCCCCAGGGTCGCCTGCGCCAGTTCCAGCGCCTGCCGCATGAATCGCTCGTCGATCTGGTGCCGATCGTCCGTCGCCGCCCTCCTCTACCCACAATTCAATGTATTTAAGTCACCATGGAATCGACGAACGTCGCGCTATCGAAGGGCAGAATGTCTTCCATCTTCTCGCCTACGCCGACGAACTTCACCGGCAACCCAAGCTCAGTGGCAATCGCCAGCACGATACCACCCTTTGCCGTTCCATCCAGCTTGGTCAGCACAATTCCTGTTACGCGCGCCGCTTTGGTAAAGAGCCGCGCCTGCTGCAGTCCGTTCTGTCCAGTGGTTGCATCCATCACCAATAGCGTCTGGTGCGGCGCGCCCGCAACCAGCTTCTCCGCCGTGCGCCGCATCTTATCCAGTTCCTTCATTAGGTCGTTCTTGGTATGCAGCCGTCCCGCTGTATCGACAATCAGTACATCCGTTCCGCGCACCTTCGCCGCCGTACACGCATCGTAGAGCGCAGCCGAAGGATCGCCACCCGTTTTCGTCTTGACGATCGGAACATCCGAGCGCGCGGCCCATACTTCAAGCTGCTCGATCGCCGCCGGGCGAAAGGTGTCCGCCGCGCACAGCAGCACCGTTCGGCCTTGCGAACGGTAGTGCGCCGCAAGCTTACCCGCGGAGGTCGTCTTGCCGGTGCCGTTGACGCCAACCATCATCACTACCTCGGGTGAGGCGACCGGAGCCGCATCTACGACCGCGACTGCATCGAGCACGGCCTTCAATTCGGCCTTGAGAAGACGCTTCAGTTCCTCGCCACCATCGATTCCCTGCCGCAGGCCGCGCTGGCGCAGGCTCTCGATGATCGTGCTCGCCGTCGAGCTGCCGATGTCGCTCGCCAGCAGCACTGCCTCCAGCTCCGCCAGCGAGGTCTCATCCACCTCGCGCGTCAGCGCCAGCACCGAGCCAATCGACTGCGCGAACGACTCGCGCGTCCGCGTCACCGCATGCTTCATACGGTCGAAGAGACCGCGCTTCTCCAGCGACTCAGCCGTAAGTGACGGCGCACCGCGTGCTTCTAAATCCTTGCCTTCGTCTGTTATCTCAGAATCAGGTTCGCGCTTGCCAAAAAAAAGAAAATGCCATGTGGAGTCTAGTTTAGCAATCACAACTGACTAGCCGCGTCTACTCGTCCCGCCCCGGCCTTGCCATTAACTCACGGATTGCATCTTTTGCGCTCTTGCCCCGGTGCAGAATCGCGTCCATCTGTTCCGTGATC
>Ga0364866_10040_pt2 | contig 22200 bp, 22 predicted proteins | sample ExccelAu500001D3_3_FD_206913 | JGI IMG/M metagenome (GOLD analysis project Ga0364866, IMG submission 206913) | Enriched cells from Trout Bog Lake Hypolimnion, Wisconsin, USA - BchlTB.Aug13.5000.01.D3 | ecosystem: Environmental > Aquatic > Freshwater > Lake > Hypolimnion/Profundal zone | place... | reverse complement strand
CCGCCCTCCCTCGAACGCTCCAGCGCTCCCAACGCTACAACGCTCTCTCCCGCAATACCGAAATACCGAAACACCGCCCTCCCTCGAACGCTCCAACGCTCCCAACGCTACAACGCTCTCTCCCGCAATACCGCAATACCCAATCCCCCAACCCCGCCCTCCCTCGAACGCTCCAACGCTCCCAACGCTCCAACGCTCTCATTGCTGCGGCGGCACCGTACGCCGATCCTGCCCAGGATTCCCATTGCTCTTAGCCTGCTCTTTCGCAGCCAACACCTTGGCCTGCATCTCCTTCGGCAGTTCTGAGAAGGTCATTGGCAGACTGTTCGCGGGGACGAGGATGTCGTGGAAATTCGCCGCGTCCGAGATCGCCTCGTTGTACTGGTAGGTCAGCGTGTAGTTCGCCCGTTGGATCAACTGGAAATGATCGAACATCGGGCTCTTTTCGTTCTGGTTGTTCTCGTAGTAGGCCAGCGTCGAGCCAAGCTGGTGTTCGTCGAAGATGCGTGCGTAAGACAATCGAACGTTCTTGGTGGACGATGAGGCAAGAATCGCCGTCGAGTTCTGAACGCTCAAGCTGAGATAGCCGTTCGACGGCAACCCGTTCGGAAGGCATTCGGTCGGTTCCATCATCAGGTGAATGTCGGTAACGCCCGCCCCGCCTCGTGCAGAGTGGAACCCCTTGAACGATCGGTTGTACGCCTCTCGCTCGACAAAGCCAAGCTGTAGCGGGCTCAAGTTCTTGAATGGCAGCTTCTGACCGCGCATCAGCGTCCCTCGCTGCTCGGAGGTTAAAGTCGCCCAGAGCTTTAGAGTGACCCAGTCTCGATCGACGTTCTGAGTGCTGTTCATGTCGATCAACATCCCCATCGGCATTCCGTAGGTATCGTAGTCGGTCGGCTGCGCGTTCAGGGCGAACTCCGCCTGGGAATCGAGGCTTGCGCGGCCATCGGAGGCGATGCCGCGAAGGTACTTTCCGAGCGCGTTCCGATCGACGCGCATTACACGTGCCGAGTACGGCCGAAATGGACTGACAGTCAACCACCCGTCTTTGTCCGTCACCTGGAGATCTCCGATTCCGGTAGCCAATCGCATGAAGCCATCGATTGTCTGCCCGTTGGGAGTCGGCATAAAGTTCAACGCTACCAACTCATCTGGAAGCGATGCGATCAGCGAATCGTTTCTCGCATCGGCAACGGATACGAACCCATCGGTCGCAACGAACGAGAGCGGATCGAGCTTTTCCGGGTTCGTGAGCAGCGCGACAGCTTCTGCGCTTGGTCCGGGCAAAGGCCCTTGCTCCTGACGCTGAAACCCTTTCGTTGCATCAAGCATCGTTTTGGATTCAGGTCGAAGCACGATCTTGGTCCCAGAAGGAACCGCACCGTTCATCATGTCCCTTGAGAATTGCCGAATTGCATCGCTTCCGATCCAAGCGCTAGCCTCGCCTATCGTCTTTGAATCCGAGACAAGGAGAAGTCGAAACTGGACCGGCGCCGACGAGTTCGATCGGTTTGCAATGAGGATAAATCGATCCGGAGATTGCGATACAACCTCTCTGGCTTCAAGCGGATCACCTGCAAATCGACCGGGAGCAGAATCGCCTTGCGGAAGAACCGCATCAGCCCAGAAGTTCTGCTCCTGCATGTAGCGCGACAAAACGCCGTCGACCGCCGCAGGGAAGTGCCGTTGCACCGGCGTCGGTTTGTTCGAATACACGATCCGATCGCCCGGAAACAGCATCGAAATCTCCGACATATCGAGCGAAGCGATGATCCTCAATAGCGCTCGCCGCGCAGGAGCCTTATTGAGCGGTCCGTCTAGGGCGCCGAAGGAGTCGAACGAGTAGTTTGGGTTCTTCTCTTTCAGTTTCTTGAAGCTGGCGGCCAAGGTTTTCGCTTCATCCGCGGTCAAACTTGCGTCGCGAATCTCCTTGGATCTCGCAATCTCCGAGGCGACTTCATCAGCCCTCAGCTTGCGCTCCCGCGCCTCTTGAGCCCGTTCCGCGGCGGCAGTTCGGTTGAGCCGGTAAGTCCCCTTATCGTTCTTCCAGGTTCCGTCCGTGACCTCGGCAAGCCGTTTCATGACCTCCGAAAGCGGTTTGTCGTGGATATCCAGCACGACAACGTCTTTGGCAAGGACCCCGGTTGCCGCCATCGGAACGCCGGTCGCCTTGGAAAGGGCTTCGACGATCCTGGGAACCGGCGCGGCAGGCAGAACAAGGCTGAAGGGACGATCCATCGCCCCCTGATGTGTTACGTTACCGATAAGCAAGAAGGCAGCGCTAAACGTCCAAACGGCCATGGTTCTAACCTAGACGGTGAGCTGCTTCAATCCGTTTAGAAAACTCGTTGGGCAATTGCGACAAGGCGTAAATATTGACTCCGAGGAAGAGCACCGCAAGGGCAGGCAGCGCGAACTTTTGCCACTTCCCGAGTAGTTGCCATGCGCCGATCGCGATCCCACACGCAATTGGACCGATCGCCGGGTACAGGTATCGTGCCTGGCCCTGGAAGTACTGCATGTTGAATCGAAGGAACAGAATCAGGACCACCACGCAGAACGTCGCATTCATTATTTGAACCGACCGAGTCGCGAGCCACTCCTCCTTTGTCATCGCAATGATCCACCCAAGGACGCACAGCACGACCGTCGCAAGCAAGAGCCGGTAAAGCGTGTTCGGGGCCGGTCCCTTGGAGGACACCCCAGTGAATGACGTTCCCCTTTCGTTGAGCCAGATGTCCATGTTGCCGAAGACGCCGAAGAACGATCGGCTCGTCCACCATCCGATATAGTCCTGCCAGTAGGTCATCTCAGCCGATCCATCTGGATCGCCTGCCTGGATCATAGAGATCATCGTCGACTTTTGAGGCGAACCCTTGAACGCCGCATTGAACGCCGAGATGGCGAACGGATCGTGATAGTGCTTTTGGTTCCGTGCCAACCACGGCGACGAAATTCCGAGCGCAATCAGTCCGGCAACGAGGATCATCTTGAACGCAGGCTGCGGCTTGCGCATCTGATCGAGGTCGTTAAGCGCCTCGAGAATCGATGCGTCGCCCTGCTCCTTCGGAAGGTCCTTCTCTTGCGGCAAGAACGCCGCTAGGAGCAAAACGGGAGCCAGAGCCAACGCCGTCGTTTTCGTGAGAATCGCGAGCCCCGAGAGCACACCGATTCCGATGACGAGTTTCCAGCTCCATGCCTCTCGCAGGCACTTTGCCGTCAGCGCAAGCACCCAAGTGCAGAGCAAAATGAGCAGGGGATCGTTACTGATCGCTCCACTCAACGCCGTAAACATCGGTAAGAACGCCGTGACGCCCGCCGCCGTCAAAGCAACCTCCGGGTTCTTGAATCCCCACATACCGAGGAAGAACACTCCTGCAACTGTTCCGCCCCCGATAAGCACATTGAGCCAGCGTAGTTTGATGCCGTCGTCGGTGCGTTCAAGCAGAGAAGCGTCAGTGACTTTGCACCATCCTGCTGCAAGCAGATAGAACAGCGGAGGTTGGTGGCTTTGGTACGTCTCACCGAGGTTCGGGTCGTTCGGATTCAGAACCGGAAACCCCTTTCCCTCAAGCAGGTGGATCACGTAGTTCACGTGCTGCCGCTCGTCCGGCGCCCCGATATCCTTGGTCAACACAGGGGGGCCACCCCAACCGAGTACCGCTCCCACCTTCCGATAAGGCGTTGTGGTGGCATAGTTGGCCGCCAAAACGATATGGGCAAGAATCAACCCGATCAATATTGCAAGCGTCACATTACGAGACATTTTCGGCTAAGTTACCTCCAATGGGCCGGTGGCCGGTGGCCGGTGGTCGGTGGCCGGTGGCCACCGAGCGTTAGGTGTTGGGCCGTAGAGAAATAATCGGCCTGCGGCAGTTGGCTGCTCCGGACCGCGTCTCTCCGCGCTCCGCTCAGCGAGCCCCGCGTGAAATCCCTTTTCTCCTTCCGGCTTTCAACATCCAACACTCAGCGCTCAACGCTCAACGCTCAACGCTCTACGCTCAACACCCAACACTCAATCCCCCGTTACCGCCAATTTCTGCGTTACAATGATCCTGATCTCATTCACTTACCCTAGGAGACATTTATGCGGAGACCTCTTATATTTTTAGCCGGTGTTTCGCTTGCCGCCCTCGCCATGGCGCAAGTGGGCACAAGCAGCCTTTTGTCGAGCTTCGGCAAGGCTATCAACGACGCCAAAACCGTATCTTCGAGCTATACGTTCCAAACGATCACCAAAGGCGGCCCTGAGCAGTACACCATCTCGCTCAAGAAGCCAAACCTCGTCCGCATCGAGACTCCTAACCAGACGGTGGTCGCCGACGGTAAGGAGATCATCACCTACGATAAAACGGAGAAGACGTACTTCAAGCAGGCCGAAACCCCGGGTGAGTTGAAGAACCTCTTCGCCCCTGAGGAGATCCACGTTTTCGCCGGATTCTTCGATGCGAACGCATACAAAGCGGTTCACAGCAAAGACCTCGGAAACAAGGTCGTCAAGGGCGGGACCCTCAGTGCGGTTGAGGCTGCTTACGACTCTCAAGAAAGAAAAGTCGTGACGTACCTGCTGAACCCGGACGACAAACTCGCTCGCAAGGCTCAGATCGACCTCGACAAGAAGGACCCTGAGCGCAAAGTCTCGATGGTCCTCGACACGAAATCGCTCGCCGTAAACGGCGACATTCCGAACTCGACATTCGTATTCGAGCCGCCCGCGGATTCTCGCGAACTGACCCTTGCTGAGATCAACTCGGCCAAGTGGTATTACGACCTCGACGAAGCCAAGAAGGTGGCGCAAGCCTCCAACAAGATGATCTTTGTAGACTTCTTCGCAACCTGGTGCGGCCCATGCAAGATGCTTGAGCGCGAGTGCTTCGGTACCGAGCAGTTCAAGGCCTATGCCAAGAAACTCGTGTTCTGCCGCATCGACGTCGACGAGCAAAAGAGCGTTGCCAGCCAGTACGGCATCACCGCCATGCCCACCCAGGACATCCTGGACAAAGATGGCGCCGTCGTCAAACAGATCGTAGGCTACGGTGGCCCTGAGATGTTCTACAACTTCCTTTCCAGCGCCGTAGGAACCCCCTAACCGGCACTCCCCTCCGGATATCCCGGAGGGATTGTAGAAAATAGCCCCGGGTGGCGTTCCATGCGCCTACCCGGGGTTAACGCGTAGGCGCAACAGTCCGAGGTCGCTCCGGCGGCCCCTCAAAAAACCTTGGATTTGACTAACAAATCTGTTCTCGGCTACAGACCGGCAAAAAATACAAGCCGATTTACTGCGCCCCGCCGTAGAACTTGATGAACTCCTTACTGCCTCCTCGGCGAGTTCGTCGGCAGCCTGGGGTATCCTAAACCAAGCAAATTCACAAGGACGGAGCCCACCTTTTGAGTCGAAATTCAGGCACCGCCACTGCCGAAAAGGCGCAAACAAGCGAAGATGTTCGTCAATTGAGACCCCGAGATCTTCTATCGAAAGAGGACTGTCTTGAAATGTTCAGACAGGTCTACCTTGCGAGGTATTTCGATGTTCGTCTCATCAAGGAGAAGCGCCGAGGACGCCTGAAAGGCACTCTCTACTCCTCGCACAATCAAGAAGCGATTCTGGTCGGCGCGCTCTTCGGTCTAAAGTCGACCGACTGGATCTCCCCGATCCACCGCGATATGCCCGCTTTCTTCCTAAAGGACCTTCGCGAAGGGTGGAGGCGATCCGACCGCCTCGGAATGAGCATCCAAGAAGTCTGCGCTCAAGTCTGGGGTAAGTCCGGTTCACCGGGACGAGCCCGCGACAACTGGTCGCACATCGGCAGCCAAAGTAAGCACATCATCCACTCGACCTCGATGCTTGCCGGCACCATTCCCGTTGCCGCTGGACTCATGTACGCCGATAAGCTGAGCGGAGGCGGATCCGTTTGCCTAACGTTCAACGGAGAAGGTTCGACCGCTCAGGGCATTTTCCACGAGGCGATTAACTACGCCGCCGTCCACAAACTCGCCGTCGTGACGATCGTCGAAAACAACCAGTGGGCTTACGGAACGCCGCTCGAACTCGGCTGTCCGACGCCGGACGTAGCAGAGCGGGCGAAAGGATACGGCATTCCAGGGTACATCGCCGACGGCCAAGACGTTTTCGATGTCTACGACAAAGTTATGATGGCGGTCGAGCACGCCCGCAGCGGCAACGGTCCGAGTATCGTCGAGTGCAAGACCTTCCGAGCCTACGGTCACGGCGATCACGACGACGATCGTGCCAACAAGTATCGCCCCCAAGAGGAGATTGAGAAGGGGCGCGAACGCGACCCAATCGGCGTCTGCCGAAGAACCCTCCTTTCACTCGGGTACTTGGCCTCAGAAGACGCCGAGACCTATCATGCCGAAGGGAAGAACGCGACGGAAGCGACCAATGACGATTTTCCACCCGACGTAGTCGAGTACTTGAACGAAGGCATTGAGTTCGCCCTTCAGTCTCCGCTCCCAGTCGCCGAAGAAGGCGCTATGTGGGTGTTCAAGGAGTCCAAATGAGCGCCCCCGCAACGGCACCGGTGAATCACAAGAAGAATTACGTAACTGCAATCCGTGAAGCCCTATTCGAAGAGATGGAGCGAAACCCGGATATGATCTGTCAGGGCGAAGACATCGGCATCCTCGGCGGCGCATTCGGGGTTACCGAAGGACTTCAAGCCGCGTATGGCAAAGATCGGGTCGTCGATATGCCGATCTCCGAAGCCTGCATCGTGGGCTCAGCCGTTGGATTGGCGCTCGCCGGCAAAACGGTAATGGCGGAGATGCAGTTCATCGACTTCATTTCATGTGGCTTCGATCAGATCGTCAACATGATGGCGACCTACTACTATCGCACTGCAGGTGAAGTCAACATGCCGGTCGTGGTCCGCGGTCCTGCGGGCGCATACGGCGGAGGAGCGCTTTACCATAGCCAGATGAACGAGGCTTGGTTCTGCAACTCCCCCGGTCTAAAGGTCATCTGCCCAAGCACCCCTTACGACGCCAAAGGCCTAATGAAAGCCGCCCTACGCGACGGCAACCCATGTCTGTTCTTCGAGATCAAAGAGTTGTATCGGCGACGAGACGTTGAGGAACTGCTGCCGGAAGAGGATTACACGATTCCGTTCGGAAAGGCCTCGGTTAGGCTGGAAGGGAAGGACATCACCCTTGTCAGCTATGGCCAAAACGTCTATCACTGCCTGGAAGCTGCCCTTGAGCTTGAGAAGTTAGGGGTCAGCGCTGAAGTCATCGACATTCGAACGCTTGTACCACTCGACGAAGACACGATCTTCACGTCGATCGCCAAAACAAGCCGTCTGATCGTCGTGAACGAAGCCCCCATGACCTGCGGCTTCGCCGGCGAGATCATCGCCCGAGTATCCGAAAAGGCATTCGAATACCTGGATGCCGCCCCCGTCAGAATAACCAGGCTCGACACCCCCGTCCCCTGGGTCAAACCGCTCGAGCTCTACGTCCTCCCGTCCGTAGAAAAGATCGTAGCCGCCGCCCTAAGAACCGTCAAATACTGAACTTGGTCGGCGTGCTTCGGCACGCCCTAGGTCCCAGTGCTTTAGCGCGGCCAAAATCAGCAAGGCGCTAAAGCACGCAGACCAAAGGAAAGGCAGGGAGGAGACGAAGCGGCCTAAACCGCTTCGCCAAGATAAGCCGCGATGACCTTGGGGTCGTTGCGAATCGCGCTTGGAGGACCCTGCGCGATCTCTTCGCCGTGGTCGAGAACCACGATCCGCTCGCACAGGGTCATCACGAACCGCATGTCGTGCTCGATCAGAAGCACCGTCATGCCGTGCTCGTCGCGAATCTTCTTCACCATCTTGAGGAGTTCGTCCTTCTCGAGCGGGTTCATGCCTGCTGCCGGCTCGTCGAGGAGCAGAAGCTCCGGCCGAGTCGCCATCGCGCGCGCGATCTCAAGCCGCCGCTGCATTCCGTAGGAAAGTTCGGCGCTGCGAACGTGAGCAACCTGATCGAGGTTGACGACCTTGAGCAACTCCATAGCCTCGTTGCGCAAATGCTCCGTTTCGTGGATCGAAGGGGGAAGATATGCCAAGGCGGAAAATAACCCGGTGTGGTGACGGAGGAACCCGCCGACAACCACGTTCTCTAGAACCGACAGAGCCTTGAAGAGCCGAATGTTCTGGAACGTCCTGCAGATTCCGAGCTTCGCGATCTTGTTAGAAGGCGTCCCCGTAATGCTGTTGCCGTTGAACAGGATCTCGCCCGAGGTCGGCTTATAGACTCCGGTAATGATATTGAAGCAAGTCGTTTTGCCCGCGCCGTTGGGGCCGATCAAACCGAACAGGTCACCCTTGTTCAGCTCGAACGAAACTTCATTGACTGCGACGAGACCGCCGAATTTGATCGTTGTTGCTTTTAGTTCAAGGATGCTCACGCTGTAGCCCCCTTCTTCTTTTTCAGCAACTTGGCGACCCAATGCCAACTAAACTCGTGGTGAGCAAAAACGCCCTGCGGCCGAAGCAACATCAGAACGATGAGGGTCATCGCGAAAATGACCATGCGAAGCTGACCGACCTCGACTTTGGCGTCCTGCAGCTTGCCGATATGGTTCAGACCCCATCCGACGATCGCTTGCACTACCACACCCGAGATAAGTGCCCCAACAAGCCATCCGAGCCTTTGAGCTTTCGACTTCGCTCCGTCCGAGTAAACCCATCGAATCGCGGCTACCGCAAAGACGACTGCGATCATCCAGCCGATGACCGTTCCGCCCGAAAGCGTCAGCGGACCACCCGTCGAGGCCTTTAGCCCGCGAAGATACTCTGGCAGGTAGCTGAGGAACATTGCCGAGATGACCGAACCGGTAATGGAGCCGGTACCACCGAGGACGACCATCGTGAGGATGATGAAACTCACATCCATCGCGAACGTCGCCGGGGTGATAAATCCTTCGTAGCTCGCGAGCAAAGCCCCTGCGCCGCCGGCAAATGCCGACCCTAGGATGAAAGCCGAGACTTTGATTCGGGTGACGTTAACGCCCATCGCCGAACTGGCGACCTCGTCTTCGCGAACCGCCAAGAACGGAAGCCCGTGTGCCGTCTTCAGTAGGTTTCGGCAAACCGCGATGCAGAGAATCGCAAGTAACCAAACGAACGCCACCGACTGGATCTTCGGCTCAACGTTCAGGCCGTAAGAGCCTCCGAGCGCAGGCGTGTTCTGAACCTGGATTCGAATGATCTCCCCAAATCCGAGCGTCACGATCGCGAGGTAGTCCCCGCGAAGCCGCAAAGAGGGAAGTCCGACAACGAATCCGGCAACCGCCGCCGCCGCTGCTCCCGCCAGCACCATCGCCACGAGCCACACCAGGGGCGGCAGGTGCGCCGACTGGAAGAACCGCACTGAAAGGAATCCGGAAAGATAGGCGCCAACCTGGTAGAACGCGGCGTGACCGATCGAGAACTGGCCGGTTATACCGTTGATCAAGTTCAGGCTGACCGCAAGCGTCACGTACAGCCCCGCCAAGATGATCAGGCGCTGTGTGTAATCGTTCTGAGTGTTAGCAACCGCTTGAATCCCAACACAACCAAGAATCGCCCCGAAAACGGAGAGAAGTCGTACAATCCAGAACTTCATACCTTCTCCACTTTCGATGAACCGAGTAATCCGCCCGGCTTGAACAGCAGGACGACGATTAAGATGACAAAAGCGATTGCGTCTTTGTAATCGCTATATCCTGCCCATACGACCATCGTTTCGGCTACGCCCATCAAGATGCCGCCAAGTACGGCTCCCGGGATGTTCCCGATGCCTCCAAGCACGGCAGCGACAAACGCTTTAACGCCGGGCAGAAGCCCGTAGAACGTCGTGAGCGGTGTCCCCTGGAAGGTGGCGATCATCATCGCGCCCGCGCCGGCAAGCGACGAGCCGATTACAAACGTGAAAGTCACAATCGAATTCACGTTAATCCCCATCAGCGAGGCCGAATCGAAATCGTGGGATACAGCACGCATGGCGCGTCCAGCGCTGGTATACATGACCAGATACGTCAGGCCCGCCATAAGCAGAATCACAATGCCGAGCATCAAGATCCTGTTCGACTGAACCGTTACGCTGACACCGGCGGTGTCTGCCTTACGCTTTGCGTCGTTATAAGTGCTTGCGGCTTTCTGAGCGGCGTCGTGAATGACTTCGCCTTCGTGAGAAAGACTAAATTCCGTCTCGTGCGTTCTTGCGACGTATGCGTCGAACTGCTTCTTGGTCTCGAGATAGGGACCTTCTGCAGCTTTGACTTGCTGCTCAAGCTCCGGAGGACCCGGCACGATATGCATCGTGACGCTTTCCCGATAGGGATTCACTTTCTCAGAGATCGACGGAGGAGGGCTATTCGGAAGGAATAGCGCTCCGCCGTACTGCAGTAGAAGCGAGACACCGATCGCAGTAATGAGCGAAGCGATTCGAGAGTGGCTCCGCATTGGTCGATAGGCAAATCGCTCGATGACCACGCCGACGAGCGCGCAGACGAGCATGCTGGAGACCAACATGATAACCAAGTTAAGCGCTTGTGGCTGAGCTTCGGAGACTAGGAAGAAAAGCAGTCCGACAACGGACAGCAGTCCTCCGATTCCCTTGACGTAATCCGGGATCTTCTCGACTTTGAGAGAGGCGAGAAAAAGTGCGATTCCGATCACTAGCAAGACGATGCCGATCATCGCCATCATCGCTGGAGCAACAACTTGCTTGGGGTCCTGGCCGATCGTAGCGGCAGGGGTAAAGCCGAGCAGGTAAGAAGCAAAAAGCGCGATGTAGGCGCCCAGCATATAGACCTCGCCATGGGCGAAGTTAATGAGCTTCAACACGCCATAGACCATCGTATAGCCTAGAGCGATAAGCGCGTAAATGGACCCCAGAAGGAGTCCATTTACAAATTGTTCCGGCAGCGACTTAAGAGAAATCGCTGCCAGAGTGAGGTGATCTGTTATCCCCATCCGTTACTTGGGTTGCCCTGTTGCCTCGTCGTATTCGTAGGCCTTTGCAAACTCCTGACCGTTCTTCGTCAGTTGAACCACGAGAGCGCGCTTCGGCGGGTTGCCGTGCTTGCCTTTTAGTGTGATCACGCCGGATACACCTTTGAATCCGGTTGTGTCTTCAATTGCGTCCTGAAGACCCTTGGCGTCCTTCGTCTTAGCTCGCTTGAGAGCATCGCACATCAGTGCGGTTGCATCGTAAGCCAATGCGCCCATCGTCGTCGCCGGAACGCTGCCTTCGTACTTCTTCGACCACTTGGAGAGGAAGTCTTTGACCTCAGGTCGATCTTCCTTGTTGTTGTAGTGGTTGCAGAAGAAGCTGCCTAGGATAGCGTCGCCGCCCGTCTGCAGAATCTCGCTGCTGTCCCAGCCGTCGCCGCCCAACATTTTTACATCGAGTCCGGCTTCCTTTGCCTGTCGGGCAAGGGGCCCTGTCTCATTGAAATAGCCGCTCATGAACAAGCCGTCCGGTTTCTTGTCCTTCAGGTTGGTGAGCTGCCCTTGGAACTGCGTCTGGCCAGTCTCATAAAACTCTTCGTCAACGATCTTTCCGCCGATCTTGGTGAAGTAGGTTCGGAAACTCTCGCTGAGGCCGGTGGAGTACGGCTGCTTCTTGTCGGTGATCAGTGCGACGTTTCGGAGCTTAAGCTGATCGTAAGCGAACTTCGCCATGACCGGCCCTTGGAACGCGTCTGTGTAGCAAACGCGGAACATGTTCGGCTTGCCTTCGGTAAGAGTGGTCTTCGTAGCGCCGATAGCGATGAGGGGAATCCCCTTCTCGGTTGCGACCTGGCCCATTTGAGCCGTGATTCCGGAGGCGACTTCGCCCAAGATTCCGATTACCTTATCGGTGGAGATCAGCTTCTCGGCTGCGCTCTTACCGATCTCAGGCTTGGATGCGCTGTCGGCGATCACGAGGTTGACTTTCTTACCGTCAACTCCGCCCGCAGCATTGAACTCCTCGATTGCGAGTTTCGCGCCCTTGACGCTGTCTTCGCCCCATGGCTTCAAGTCGCCGTTCTGGCTTGCAACCAGTCCGAGAGATATGCCGCCTTTGTCAGCCGTGCCCGTTGTCGATCCGTCTGTCTTGCCGCCATCCCCGCCGCTTGAGCCACATCCGGCGATCACGCTCATAGCGAGAGCCGCAAGGCCAAGCTTCCAGGAGAACCCATTTCTATAAGTCATCACTTGGTTCAACCACCTTCCAGATAAAGAATTGTCCGAGAACAAGGTCCGCGGTGGACGTAGTATACAGAATAGGGAACCCGGATGCCACGGCTAGAAGCATCCGTTGCGGTGACTACGTGCGCGGTACACTGCCGCCAACCCCATCTATGTCCAGCGAACCGTCCCGTCAATCGATCGAGCAAGCGATCTCGGCCCTCCAATCCGGCAAGAATTCCGAGGCGCTTCGACTGCTCGACGCAGCAATCGAAGCCGCTCCAGACGTGGCGGAATTGTACGATTTACGGGGAATTGCGTTCGCACAATCGGGAAGAGCCGAAGCCGCGACCGAGTCGTTCCGAAAAGCCTCGACTCTGACTCCAACTGCGAAGTCGCTCTTCAACCTCGCCGTACACCTCTACAACATCGGCGATCAAGCCGAGGCGTTGGAGGTATGTAAGAAATGTCTTAATATTGCTCCCGACCACGCCGAAGCGCAAAACCTGATAGCCCGAATCGAAGGTGGTGGGGTTGACCCGAAATTCTCAGCCGAGGGGCAGTCGATAGATCCGACCGTTTTGGCATACAAACGCCGATACGGATTCGGCAGAAAACACCTGTTTGCTGTGCTGGCCGAGAACCAGGAGCAGTGGGTCGCGCTAGGATGGACCATCGTCGGCCTATCAGTCCTATCTGGTCTTGCGATGAAGTTTTTCCCGCCATTCCAACCGCCGACGAAGTTCAACTCGCACGATGTCCTCGCTGGATTGAGACCGGTCGCATCGCCAACCGCGTTCGCCACGATCGCCTTCTTCCTCACCTCCGTCCTCGCCAGCATGATATGGACGTCCCTCGACCTAATCGACCGTAGAGGCCGTGCCCTGTGGATGATCCCCATGATGCTCTGCTGCTTCACCTGCGCCCCCTGCATCTCCCAATCCTTCTACATGTGGATCGGAAGAAGGGAGCAGAGCTAAGTGCATATTGCCTTACTTCGGCGTATTAGGTTGATGGAGTAGGATTCGGATCTGTCGTCAGCCACAAATACCGAAATACCGAAATACCGCGACTCCGAAGCCGCCACATTGAAGATTCACTAACCGACCATACGACGAAACATCTGTTAATCCGCCATGCCCCTCCTAACCCCACTTATATTCCTCGCCTTGGCCCAAGCTCCCGTCGAAGTCCCCTTCCGAATGGGTGAAGAGGCCCTGATCGTCGATGCGGTAGTCAACGGAAGGCCGATTTCGCTCATGTTCGATACCGGTTTTGGCGGCGCAGTCGATATCTCGAACACGATCAACGTGGGTGAGCCAACGGGAAAAATGACCCTTCGGGACTTCGTCGGCGAGATGGAGGCGGACACCGTCAAGATCAAGTCGCTAAAACTTGGCGCCCAGAAGATCGACTCGGCAGGGATGGAGGCGGTGCTATCCCGCCCCGAAGACTATTCGTTCGTCTACGGAACGCACTGCGACGGCATCATGGGACTCGAGGTGATCAAGAACAACATCACCGAGATCAACTTCGAGCACCATAAGTTCATTTTCTACCCCTCGACAGTCGACATAACAACTCGTAAACCAGACCTGAAGAAGACGTTCCTTGCCAAGATGCTTCCGCTTGGAACGAACTCCATCGAACTCTCGGTCGGAACTCCTACCGGCACGCCCTTACACATGGCGCTCGATACCGGCAACTCGTTCTACGCGACCACCCATCGCGACTCCCTTGAGCGGGTCGGCTTGTGGGAAACGGGCAAAGAGCCGAAGTACACGACGATGGCGGGGGTGGCCTCCGGTCCCGTCGTGAGCTGGAACAAGAAGATGTCGAATATGTCTATCTTCGGCGTTCCCGTCCCCGCCAGCACTTGGGATGTAATCGATCTTCCATCGAGCACCGCCGGTTTCGACGGCACCGTCGGATTTCAATTCTTGAAGAACTTCAACATCACGATCGACTACGGAAGACGAAGAGTCTGGCTTGAGAACTGGACCGGCAAAGTCGACAACGAACCGCCCGGCCAACTCGGCTTCTCCGCGCTCTACGACAATCAATCCAAGAACGTCGTGATATACGGTGTCTCCCCCGGCAGCCCCGCCGACGAGGCTGGAGTCAAGAAAGGCGACGAACTCCTCTCCATCGACGCCATCGATCTCGCTGGTGTCATCTCAATGAAGAAGCTGCGAAAAATGTTGGCCGGCCCCGTCGGCTCAAAAGTCAAAATCGCCGTCTCGCGATCCGGCTCGCTCAAGCGATATGATCTAGAACGCAAACCGCTCATCAACGAGTAAGCGGGCGGAGAAATATCTCGAAGGGATTAGAATCTCAATGCGAAGGGTTGGCGCTCCGCGCCTACCCTGGTTTGCCGCGGACCAAAACCCTATCCCAAAGGGATTCCGCAACAAACCGCGCTCTAGCCAAACTCTCGAACGTCAGCGCTCAAGCCATAACCCGATCGCAGCATCCAACATCGGCTCGGTAAGCCGCCCCGTAAACGTGTTCTGCTGACTCGGATGATACGACCCGACTAGCAAAACCCCGGAATCGAACCGATTCGTCGCACCGTGCCCGAACTTCGCAATTGGCTGCCCCATCGTTCGGTGCGCCACCGTCCATGCGATGCTTCCCAGACAAAGCACCGACCGCCAGTGTCGTGCCGCCAAGAGCTGCTTCAGATACCCGTTACAAGCCTGCAATTCACTTGGAAGCGGCTTGTTGTCCGGAGGAGCGCAATGGCAACTCGCCGCCATCAATGCGCCGGTTAGCTCCAATCCGTCGCCGATTTCGACCGAAGTCGGTTGATTCGCCACTCCGGCACGATGGAGTGCCGCAAACAACCAGTCGCCACTTCGATCACCCGTAAACATCCTGCCGGTCCGATTCGCCCCGTGCGCCGCCGGTGCGAGTCCCAGGATCAGCCGGTCCGAGTCGAAATCGCCGAAATACGGAACCGCCCGTCCCCAATACGTTTGATCCATAAACGACTTTCGTCTCTCGACGGCGACCTTCTCGCGCCACTCGACCAATCGAGGACAAAGCCGACAGTCGACGATCTCGGAATTAAGCTCATGGATGGTTTTCATTGATGCCAAGCGAAAAGAATACTGAAAACAAGATATCGATGCCCTAACTGAGGACCCTCGATGAAATGCAGGAGATGGTTGCTAGAATGAAGGCGTGCCAGTCTACGAATACGAACCTGTCGACCGCGATTGCCTCATGTGCAATGGGCGCGTGGATGTAATCCAAGGGGTTAACGAGGAGCCGCTCAAATACTGCCCATCGTGCGGCCTGGACGTCAAACGCGTTATCAGTAGGGTGACTTTCAAGATGCAAGGGGCTGCTCCCGACGACAAGGCCAGCAAGAAGGGATTTACGACCTTTAAACGTGCGGAGAAAGGTGTCTGGGAGAAAGTTGCCGGCGATGGACCGGACGTTCTCGCCGGGACCAAAGAGGATATCGCCGCGGTCGAGGCCGAAGCGAAAGCGCCTTCTAAGGTTTTCAATCTCGACGAGGACGTCAGCTAACGCCGAGCGACTCTTCGAATCCGCACATCACGTTCAAAGCGTGAACCAGTTGAGCTCCGCCCGCCTTGCCGTTGCGATCGGATAACACAGCGATCGTAAGCAGGCTGTTTGGCGAATCTGGAACGATCCTAAGCCTATAGACCGCGTACGGTTGGCCGAGCACAAGTTCGGGCCGCCAATCGGAGGAATCGTCCCTACGGATATAGAACGACCTCCCGAACTGCTCTTCATAGAGCGCGTCAAGGTCGTCGAGATTGTCGGGAGTCCGGATCGACACCATCCCGGTTGCCGCGAGGACTCCACCAAGGTCGAATTCGTCGACGTGGACCGCGATGCCGCCGTCCCAACCGACTCTCGAAAGCGCCTGATGAAGCTCGTCTTCGTTGTCGGCGAAATTGATTGCCAAAACGGGTGAGTCGGCGATAAGCCCCGCCTGTGCCAACGGTGCTATAGCGATCAAACCAAGAGTGGCAGCCGCGCCCGGGACAGATACGACGTCTGCGCATACAAGAGGATTATTGTCAATGACCTCAAAAAGGCCGTAGTATTGCTGCTCGGGTTGCCCGACTCTTATTTCGCGATTCCAGACACCTTGGCTAAAGGTGATCCCAGGAGAGTCCTTTTCGATGACTCGATCCACACGTGGATGGCGCGCTAGCATTTCGCACACGCGTGGATCCGAACTGGAAGCACAATCGATCCGATGGGCTTCGCTCACGGTCGGCGCTTCATCTCGATCCGAAGTTTGGCGATATCCATTCCCGGAACGGAGATCAACGTTTCGTTGCTGTAAAGCGATGCGTCCGTGCTCAAAAGCATCATCGTTCCGCTCCCATTTGCGGCGCCCGTCAGGCTATAAGTCACGACCGCAAGTTGCTTGCCGTTGACCGTTTTGATTCCTGCAAACTTATAGACTGCGTCAAGCCGTTTGACTTCGCCGCCCATATTGACGGGCCTAACCGCCGTCCATGTCGAGCCAACTTGAACGGGGTGGTTTGGAAACTTAGGGCCGCCGACCGCAGACGAATCCTTGCTGTCCAACTGGACGGTGACGGATTGCGGCGCAGTCATCTGCTTAGTGCTGTTGGCAAGAGTTCCTGCGCCCATCGTCAAACGAACGGTCGCCACTCCCTTTGCCACCGACAGCACGCTCAGCGTCATCGAAACTTTAACCGTCATTCCTGCCGCAGGATTGCCTTTGCTGACAACGGAGTTGAACGTATCGAATTTGACGACTTGCCCCTTGGAATACTTGACCCGAAAGAGATAGCCGTCTTTAGCCTTGACGATTTGAGAGTTGCCGCAGGCAAGTAGCCCTGCGGCAAACACGAAGCACACCAACTGTTTGCCGATTGTCAAAATTCACCCAAGGAGTTACTTGCCGAAGCCTTTGAGCGTAACCGTCCAAACACCCACATTCATGCCCAACTTCTCGTTTCCAAGCATGCGCGTCAGCATCGGTGGGATGGTGATATCTCGTACACCACCAACCTTCATTCCGATAAGTGCCTTATCGAACGAAGTGATCTTAACCTCGTCGGCGCCGATCTTGATCTTTCCGTCCTTAAGCGTGTCGAACTCTTCGCCGTTTGCTTTCGCAACGTAATCGATGATTACCGTATCTCCATCCTTTACTTCACGACCGGTTCCCACCTTGACATCGTTCGCGTTGATGATGCCGGCATCCTTCTTCTTCAGGATTTGCTTCAATTCGACGTCGAATACGAGGTCGCTTTCAGGAGGGATACCTTGGTTGCCCTTTTCACCGTAAGCAAGCATGTAGGGAATCGTCAGCTTACGCTTTCCGCCAAGCTTCATTCCCGGCAACCCTTGGTCCCAACCCTTGATTACCTGTCCGGTCCCCACCGTTACGTGGAATGGAACGCCGCCCTCTTTGATGTTGGTGTCGAAGGTCTTACCACTCATCAGCTTGCCGGTGTACAAAACCCAAACATCGTCGCCGCGTTCGACCGGGTCACCCTTACCGACTACGGTGTCTTTGATATCGAGTTCTTTAATGTGCGGAATCTGGGGCGCATTCGTAGTGGTGGCCGAGCCGCCGGGCTTGCAACCCGCCGCGACCATCACGAGCGCCGCAAACAGGAAGGCGGGATTAATTCGCATTGGACAAATCTACCTCGTTAAAGCGTACCGTAGCACCCTACGGTCCAAGGCTCTTAAACACAAGGCCGGTACAATCTAGTTCCCGTGGCTAAGCAAACCGGCAAAAAGGCAAGTGCAGAACCGCATTCGATCCAAAATCGACGCGCGCGGTTCGACTACAACATCCTCGAATCCCACGAGGCTGGCATCGCTTTGCTTGGCTCCGAGGTCAAAAGCCTGTATCTGGGAAAAGGCCATCTCAACGACGCCTTCTGCCGCGTCTTGAACGGCGAACTCTTCTTGGTGAACGCCGACATCGAACCCTACGAGAAAGCAAACGTCTTCCAGCACGAGCGACGACGGGACCGAAAGCTTCTGATGCACCGAAAAGAGATCAACACCCTCGATCGCAAGTCGATGGAGAAGGGCCTGTCTCTCATCCCCCTTGCTCTCTATTTCAAAAACGGAAAGGTCAAAGTCAACATCGGCCTAGGGAAGGGCAAAGCCCTCTACGATAAGCGTGACAAGATCGCCCAAGACGACGAAAGAAGGGAAGTCGAACGCATCCGAGCCCACAAGTTCGAATAGTTCGTCGAGGCCCGCTTTACCGTGGGAGATGTCGCCAAGGGTGCCTAGCCCGGCCAGGGGGTGCGTCGTACCGGCCTATTGGTCATTACGTTCTGTGAAGCTTCTGGAAACTGGTCGAAAACTCAAGATCCAGCGCCTGGTTCCATCGTTTCCGCTAAGCCGTCAATTCGCCTTCGAAAACTGTCTCCGCCGGTCCTGTCATTAGGACTCGACCGTCCTCGAGATACTCGATCTCGAGCTTCCCGCCCGGCAATTGGATCTCGACAGATCGGTCGGCTCGACCCGTCACGAACGCCGCGACCGCGCTCGCACAGGCGCCGGTGCCGCAGGCAAGGGTGATGCCGGCTCCGCGCTCCCACGTGCGCTGAATAAGGTGAGACCGATCGACGACCTGAATGAAGTGGACGTTGACTCGCTTGGGGAACTCAGGATGGTGCTCGAGCTTCGGGCCAATCTCAGTCAGATCGATCTTTGAAGCGTCGTCGACAAAGATCACAAGGTGGGGATTGCCCATCGAAACCGCTGTGCCCAAGTATCCTTCGCCAACCGGTTGATTGACGAACTGGTCGCCGGACGGGCCGGTCATGCCGATCTCGCCGCGAGTGAGACGTGCGGTTCCCATGTCTACGCGAACGCGATTGTCGCCGACGAGCTTTAAGTTCAAGGTTCCCGCGCCGGTTTCGACGTCGACGCTATCTTCGGTGAGATGCTCGTGATCTTGTAGCAAGCGCGCAAAGCAGCGGATTCCGTTGCCGCACATTTCACTCTCGGAACCGTCTGGGTTGAACATCCGCATCCGAAATGGAGCTTCATCCCCCTTCTCAAGCAGGATCAGTCCATCCCCGCCGATCCCAAACCGACGGTCGTTGACCTTCTGGGCAAATCCAGCCAAATCCAAAGGCAACCCCTGCTCCTGAATGGCATCGATCATGACAAAGTCATTCCCGATCCCCTGCATCTTAGTAAATCGAATCAATCCACTCCCCTCAAAACCAGTCAACACGACCACATTCGATCAAATCTCAAATTCCGAAATACCGAAATACCGAAATACCGAAATACCGAAATACCCTTTACCGCTTCAACGCTCCAACGCTCCAACGCTCCAACGCTTTAACGCTCTCCCTAATGCTCCTCGCCTTCACCCGGTGCGCGATATGAACTGATCGGCTTGTTCGGGACAATGCTGGCGACGGCGTGTTTGTAGACCAATTGAGTCGGCTTCCCGGGAGCGTCCAAAAGGACGGTGAATGCATCGAATCCACGAACCTGGCCGCGAAGTTGAACGCTGTTGGTGAGGTAGATGGTAACCCCAATTCCCTCTTTACGCACCTGATTCAAGAACATGTCTTGAAGATTAATTGCTTTAGCCATGCGAAAAAATAGCTCCTTAAAAAATACTTCCACTTAGGTCGCGCGTCGCATGTGACAACGCGTCCATTCCATTCAAAACAACCAGATTCGGCTCAGAGCGCAGCCATGTACGCTGACGCTTCGAGTACTGTCTGGTTTCGGCGATCGTTGTCGCCAAGGCTTCTTCAAGCTCCATCTCACCGTCGAGATGCTGCCAAATTGCCCGATATCCGAGTGCTCGCAATCCTGGATCGGATTTCGAGTAGCCGTCAGCTTTGAGCTGCTGCACTTCCCGAACCCATCCTTTCTGCACCATGTCGTTTGCCCTCCGTGATATACGGCTCGCAGTCTCGTCAGACTCCCGAATCACGGCAAATTTGTATTTATCAAACGGCGGAAGGCGCACCGGGACTGACGGTTTTGGACTGCGAATCCGTTCAATAGCTCTTTGAACTCTAACTCGATTGCGCAAATCTGCACGCATGGCGAGTTCGCTATCGAGTTCTTTGAGCTCATCAACCAACTCCTCAAGCGATTTCTTGTCGAGTCGGCTGCGCAATTCCGGGTCGGGGGCCTGAGCCATCGCATCGTACTCCTCAATGAGAGCACGAATATATAGCCCAGTGCCGCCTACGACAACAACGCTCTTTTGGTCCTGCCAGCAAGCTTGAAGAACATCTTGAGCGAGCGACACATATTCGCCTACTCCAAAACTTTCCGACGGGTTGCGAATATCGAGGAGCTGGTACCGTTCCTTAGATGCCGGCTTTGCGGTGCCGATGTCCATTCCGCGATAGATCTGGAAGGCGTCAGCGTTTACCAGTTGGGCATTGAGTAACTCGGCAAGCGCTTCTGCCAGCTCGGTTTTTCCTGAAGCAGTTGGCCCCATGACCGCAACGAGGGCAGGGGACCTCAAAGTTCCCTCCGAGAATCATGGAATCGAGATCCGGCAGCGAAGCCGAAGCGCAAGGCGCGTAGTGGCCAATCGAGAAGAGGCGACTTAATTCCGCCGCCGAAAGTCGACACGTGCCTGCACGAAACCGTAAATCGGCTATCCGCCCGAATCATCGCCTATATCTCAATAAGGGCAGTTATCGGATACCCAAGCAGATTTTCGCGTCCCTGAAGGAAGCTAAGCTCAATAAGGCAGCCAAATCCACAGACCTCCGCACCCAGTCGTTCCACGAGCCTGACTGCTGCTGCCGCCGTACCCCCGGTTGCAAGGAGGTCGTCTACGATATATGCCTTCTGACCCTGATGCAGCGCGTCAGCATGCATCTCAACCGTATTGGTGCCGTACTCAAGCGCATACTCCTCGGAGATCTTGTCGTAAGGTAGCTTGCCGAGCTTGCGAGCCATCACGAAGGGAACTTGCAGCTCAAGTGCGACGGGAACGCCAAAAATGAACCCGCGGCTCTCAATCCCCACAATCGCCTCTGCACCTTTCTCGCGAGCATCGGCAGCAATTAAGGAGCAAACTTCCGCAAACGCCGCCGGATCACCCAAGATCGGAGTTACGTCTTTAAAAACGATTCCGGGCAAAGGAAAATCAGGTACGTCGCGAATCAGCGATTGAGCAAGCAGTTCAGCCATTCCTTAACGATGATACCTAGCCCCGGGAAGCCAGGGAGCTAAGGCGCGGAGGGGACGAGGTGCGGAGGCGAGAAGTGCGGAGGGGAGATTGGATTAGCCTTATTCACCGCAATACCGCAATACCGCAATACCTCAATACCGCCGCCATCCCTCGAACGCTCCAACGCTAGCGCAGCAAAACGCTAGCGCAGCGCAACGCTTTCATCCGCGCAGCAAAACGCTTTCATCCGCGCAGCAAAACGCTTTCATCCGCGCAGCAAAACGCTTTCAGCCTAGAAATCCCCGCCGCCGCCGCCCATATCGAAGCCGGACGAACTGCTGTCGAACGCTTGATCGCCGCCGAGGAAGTCTCCTCCACCGCCACCACCAAAGCCCGCATCCTGGTTGTCGTAATACTGCCCCTGGTCGACGCCCATCATCGGTGGTGCATTGGAGAAAGCGATGTCTTCAGCGATATCTGCGGCTATCATCCCGGCGATGAGAGGAGTGTCGTCAACAATGTAGGGCTCCTGGATATATCCAGGTCCCATCTGATAGTTCGCATTCCGATTAGCAGTAGCCGCCGCCACGATGATCGCGATCAGCACCACAAAGATCAAGACCATAACAAGAAACACGGTAGCCATGCCTAATAAGACGGCGATTCCCACGAAAGGGTGGCAACGAACGTCTCAGACACCGCGATTTGTGCTGGAAGAGCGCCTAAGGAACCAGGGAACGAGGGAACCAGGGAACCAGGGAACCAGGGATCTGGCGAACTGGAGAAGCAGGGAACCGGGAAACTGGAAATAGAAAAATGGATCCAAGGAAAACAATCCTTGGATCCATATTCTTTGTCGCGGAGCTCATACTAACCATCCCT
>Ga0364866_10527_pt1 | contig 22382 bp, 18 predicted proteins | sample ExccelAu500001D3_3_FD_206913 | JGI IMG/M metagenome (GOLD analysis project Ga0364866, IMG submission 206913) | Enriched cells from Trout Bog Lake Hypolimnion, Wisconsin, USA - BchlTB.Aug13.5000.01.D3 | ecosystem: Environmental > Aquatic > Freshwater > Lake > Hypolimnion/Profundal zone | place... | reverse complement strand
GGTTCCCGCGCATCCAACGGAGTGATCCTGATTAACACTAAAAAAGGTTCACACAAAAATAAAGGAATAGGGGTTGTATTAACCAGCGGTATTACAGTAGCTTCTCCGGATAAAAAAACCTTACCGGAATACCAGACACAATACGGTCAAGGTTATGGTTCTCAGGGGTATAATTCATCCTTCCCCAGCCAGAGCGGATTCTTCTATTATACCCCGGTTTTTAACAGTGGAGGACAACCTGTAAATGTGGCTCAGACAGATGTGGATGCTGCTACCGGCCCAGCGTATGACCCGTCTATAAATGTATACGGATGGCAGTCTTTTGTTCCGGGAGATCCCAATTATGGCAAAGCTACCCCTTGGGTTCCTGCGGCACATCACAACCCGGTTGACTTCTTCGAAACGCCTGTAACGGTCAGCAATAATATCTATATAGATGGCGGTGGAGAAAACGGCACTTTTAAATCCAGCTTAACTCGCAGTTCAGATAATGGTATTTTACCTAACAGTAGTCTTACCAAAACTCTCATTAATTTTGGTGGCACCCATACAATCACCAATCAGTTAACCTTCGGAGTAACGGCTAATTATTCTGATATAGCCAGTATTGGCCGTGATGGCTACACCTACAGCAGCCAGGAAAACCCCTTAATGGATTTTCGTGAATGGTGGCCAACCAATGTTAACATTCAACAGCAAAAAGCTGATTATTTCAGAAACCAGACCAATGCCAGCTGGAACTGGCTGGGCGATTACACCAACCCTTCCTCTTTAATACCTGCATATCATAATAATCTTTACTGGAACCGATATCAGAATACAGAAGATGATGAAAGAAAAAGGTATTTTGGAAATATCAACCTTAATTATAAAATTACCAGCTACTTAAACCTGTTAGGCAGGGTATCTGTTGATAATTATAATGAAAGTGTGGAATGGCATACTGCAGTGGGCAGTGTTCACCAGGCCAGTTACTCCCGTATTGATAACAATTACGGTGAAACGAATTATGACCTTTTACTGAACTTTGATAAAAAACTTACAAAAGATATTGCTGTAAAAGCATTATTAGGAAGTAATATCCGGCAGGTAAATACCTCTTCCATTTCTGCAACAACTAATGGAGGTCTGATAGTACCCGGTGTTTATGCTTTGGCAAATTCTGTAAATACCCCTGCAGCGCCACAGGAATCTGTTGGTAAAAAAGAAGTAGATGGACTGTTTGGCGGTGCTACCATCAGTTTCCGTGATTTTGTTACTGTAGATGGAACATTGCGCAGAGATGTATCTTCCACATTACCTGCGGCCAATAATACCTACTATTATCCATCCCTTTCTGCCAACTTTATCTTCTCTAAATTTCTAAAGGATTTAACCTGGCTATCTTATGGAAAGTTACGTGCCAATTATGCTGAAGTAGGCGGAGATGCACCTTTATACAGTGTAAAAAATACTTTCCAGTATGTATCACCATTTAATGGAGAGCCTACTGTTGCTGCACCTATAACCAATAATAATGCACATTTATTACCTGAAAAAAACCAATCCTATGAATTTGGACTGGAAGCTTCTTTTCTGAAGAACAGAATTGGGTTTGACCTAACCTATTATCATGCAAAACAAATCGACCAGATTATGCCGGTTTCTGTTTCAACAGCATCAGGTTATTCTACTTTTTATGTAAATGGCGGGTCAGTTCAAAACCAGGGTATTGAATTATCATTGAATGTAACACCAGTAAAAACAAATGATTTTAAATGGAATCTTACCCTTAACTGGAGCAAAAACATCAATAAGGTTTTATCTCTGTATAACAATCAGCCTTCTTACACCATTGCCAGTTATGGGTTCAATACACAGCTGGTAGCAGAAGCAGGAAAGGCTTATGGGGTAATCAGGGGCTCTGATTATACTTATCTCAATGGTAAAAGGCTGCTAGATGCTACCGGCAATTATATTCTGAATGCCAATTCACTTACCGATATTGGCAATATTAACCCCGATTGGATAGGTAGTATCAATAACAGCTTTAAGTATAAAAATGTCACTTTCAGCTTCCTGATTGATGTTAAACATGGTGGCGATGTATATTCACTGGATATGGATTTTGGCGACTATTCAGGCCTTTATCCTGAAACTGCAGGCTACAACCCTAATGGTAAACTGGTAAGAAGCCCGCTTAACCAGGGTGGTGGTGCATTGTTACCCGGTGTTACAGCTGATGGAAAAGCCAATACCAAACTTGTTGATGCATCAGATATTAATAACGGGGCATTCCCATTCAGTTCCTATAACAGTTTTGCTGATAAATCTTATGTCTATGATGCCAGTTATGTAAAACTGAGGGAAGTTGCCATTACATATTCTATTCCGCAAAAGGTATTTACAAATATTGGATTTATTAAAGGAATCGACTTATCCTTAACCGGCAGAAATTTATGGATCATCCATAAAAACCTCCCTTATGCTGATCCTGAACAGGGTTACGCTTCAGGTAATTCCAGTATAGGGTTCCAGGTAGGCACCTACCCTTCTTTAAGAACAGCCGGATTAACTGCAAAAATTAAATTTTAAATAATACGAAAATGAAAAATATATTAGTATTAAGTATAGTATCAATAGTATTATTCAGTTCTTGTTCTAAAAATATTTCAGATCTGAATAACGACCCCAAAAGCCCAACTACTGTACCTGCAGGCAGTCTGTTTATCAATGCACAAAAGAACCTTTCTGATGCATTAAACAGCACTGGAAACGGTACTGCCCCTTTCAGGATTTTTGCTCAATCCTGGACCGAAAACACGTATGTAAGTGAAGCCAGGTATGTTTTATCTGCCAGTAATGCACCCCAGGGTTGGTGGAACCTACTGTATTCCAGCGGCACATCCAGTATACTCAATAGTCTGGTAGCTACCAAAAACGCATTACCTGTCAGTGTAAGTGATCCTGCCATTTTAAGAAATGATCTGATTGTTACTGATATTCTGGAAGTATATGCTTTTTCCTTACTGGTGAATACTTATGGTAATATTCCTTATAGCCAGGCTTTTCAGGATTCCATCCCTTTTCCTAAATATGATGATGCAAAAACGGTTTATTATGACCTGCTTAACAGGCTGGATACCTCTATTGCAGGCTTAAATACAGCAACCGGCAGTTTTGGTAACTATGATCAGTTTTACGGCGGCAATACCACAGAATGGAAAAAATTTGCAGCTACGCTTAAATTAAAACTGGCTTTAATTATTGCCAACTCAGATCCTGCAACAGCATCCAAAAAAGTATTGGAAGCAGTGGCAACTGGCGTATTCCAGTCAAATACTGATAATGCGCTGGTTAAATACCAGGCCAGCCCAACAGGCAATGCCAATCCGGTTTACCAGGCACTTGTAGCCAGTGGCAGGCACGATTACAGCCCTGCTAACCTGATTGTAAATACATTGCTGGGCTGGAATGACCCAAGATTACCTTTATTATTCAAAACCTATAATGGCAGTTATTTAGGTGCAATTCCCGGAGCTGGGAACGGATATGTTAAGTTTTCACAGTTTTCCGATCAATGGCTGTCACCCACCCTCCCTGGTGTAGTACTCGATTATCCTGAAACAGAATTTTTACTGGCAGAAGCTGTTGAAAGAGGAATCCCTGTTGGTGGCACAGCTGCAAGCCATTATAACAATGCCGTTACTGCTTCCATTGAATATTGGGGTGGAGCAGCTGCAGATGCAGCTACTTACCTGGCACAACCTGCTGTTGCTTATTCCACTGCTGCAGGTAACTGGCAACAAAAAATTGGTTACCAGAAATGGATTGCCTATGCAAACAGAGGCTGGGATGCATGGACAGAAATCAGAAGGCTGGGTTATCCCAATATTGATGTAATCAATCCACCAGTAGGTGCAAATGGAAATTTGCCACGGAGATTTTATTATCCTACCAATGAACAAAGTTCCAATGCTGCAAACTGGGCCAATGCGGTAAAGGCGGTAACCGGTGGCAATGCGGATGTAGTAACTGTAAATTTGTGGTGGAATAAATAAAAAGACCCTCATCAATAAAGCGGCTGCATAAACTAAAATGTGCAGCCGCTTTTGTTATCTGTAAACTATTGGATAATTATTTCTTAGTACGTTTCAGGTTATACAGGGTGGCTACCAATGCATCCACATCTGCACAGGTATTGTATAAAGCCAGTGAAGGCCTTACCGTACTTTCCAAACCAAACCTGCGTAAAATAGGCTGTGCACAATGATGGCCGGTTCTCACCGCAATTCCTTCATTGTTTAAAGCCTGTCCCACTTCATCATTACTGTACCCATCCAGTACAAAAGAAAGCACACTTGTTTTTTCTGCAGCAGTACCAATCAGCCTTAATCCGGGTACTTCTTTCATCAGTCCAATCGCATACAGTAACAAATAGTGCTCGTACTGGTAAATATTATCAATGCCCAGTTTGGTTACATAATCCAATGCTGCCCCAAGGCCTACTGCATCTGCAATATTGCCGGTACCCGCTTCAAAACGGGAGGGCGCATTATGGTATTGTGTATATTCAAACGTAACATCTTTAATCATATTCCCCCCACCCTGCCAGGGTGCTGTCAGGTTCAGCAGATCTTCTTTTCCGTATAAGACTCCAATACCCGTTGGACCAAAAACTTTATGGCCTGAAAATACAAACCAATCCACATCCAGGGCCTGCACATCTGCACGTATATGCGAAACGGACTGTGCTCCATCCAGCAATACCCTTGCACCAGCCGCATGTGCCATGTCAATAATTGTTTTGGCAGGTGTAATAGTACCAAGTGCATTGGAAACCTGCGTAAAAGAAACAATTTTAGTTCTGTTATTCAGTAATCTGGCATATTCATCCAGTAAAACCTGGCCATTATCATCAACAGGTATAACCCTCAGTTTAATACCATTTTTCTGGGCCAGTTGCTGCCAGGGAACAATATTGGCATGATGCTCCAGATGAGAAACAATTACTTCATCTCCCGGGCGCAGAAACTGTTCCCCATAACTTTTCGCTACCAGGTTAATGGCTTCTGTTGTTCCGCGTACAAATACAACCTCATTAGCAGAACCTGCATTGATAAAAGTTTGTACTGTTTTACGGGCACCCTCATAAGCATCCGTAGCCCTTGCAGCCAGTTCATGCGCTGCACGGTGAATATTGGAGTTTTCATGTTCATAAAAAAAACCAAGCCTGTCAATAACAGCTTTAGGTTTTTGTGTGGTAGCTGCATTATCCAGCCAGATCAGTGGCTTACCATTCACCCTTTCACTTAAAATAGGGAAATCCTTTTTGATAATATTGGCATCAAAGCCCCAGGGCAAAGTAGCTCCGGATATACTTTCTTTTTTTTGAAACAGGGCCGCTTTATCAGCAAATCCGGAATTAGAATTTTCAGGAGAAAAATCCTGCTGCCCTAAAAAATAATAAGAGAAAGCGGATCCATTATCAGGTAATTGTGAACCAGGTGTGTAAAAACGTATACCTGCCAGGATACTGCTCAGGTCTGAATCAGCCTCAAAAGGCAACAATCCGTTTAATCCGTCTCCTTTGTCCGAACCCGCATGATTGTTTTTCAGGTTTTCATCCGGAAAACTGGTCTGGGGATTATCAATGTTGATATTATTACCATGCTGTATGGTAGAAGGTGATGCGCCGCTGCCAGCAACGGAGACAGGAATTCTACCGCCATTAGTGCTGTTATTATTACCGGCAATACCAGCATCCCGAAGATCAATGGTATTTGCGTTTTGTGCAACTGAAGGTGAAATACCCAATCCACCTGCAGGAACACTGTTATTCAATCCGTTACTGGCAACAGGTTCAAACCCGGTATCCTGGACTGACTGAGGCAATAAGGTAGTTACACCGGTATCCTGACCCGGACTGGCATTAAACAGCTCATTGGCTAATTTTTCAAGCAATGCCACATCAGGAAGGGTACCCGTTTCGTTATTTATACTCATGGTATTTACCAATTTCTACGTTATCAAGAACAGCAATGGCATCATCCACCAGAACTGCTAAAGAGCAATACAGGGAAACCAGGTAAGAAGCAATTGCTTTTTCATTGATACCCATAAACCGTACAGACAGGCCTGGTGATTGTTCACCCTGTAATCCCGGCTGAAATAAACCCACAACACCCTGCCTGCTTTCGCCAGTACGTAACAGTATTATTTTAGATTTTCCATTTACTATTGGCAATTTATCAGATGGAATTAACGGAATACCTCTCCAGGTAAGAAACTGTGAACCAAATAAAGAAGTAGTGGGAGGAGGTACACCCCTGCGGGTACATTCCCTTCCAAAAGCAGCAATAGCCAGTGGGTGTAATAAAAAGAAACCCGGTTCTTTCCAAACTTTGGCAATCAGTTCATCCAGGTCGTCTGGAGTTGGAGCCCCTGTGCGGGTGCTGATGATCTGACTTTCACTTACACTGTGCAATAACCCGTATTCTTTATTATTGATCAGTTCACTTTCCTGCCTTTCCTTAATGGTTTCAATGGCCAGGCGCAGCTGTTCACTGATTTGGTTATAAGGCTTGCTGTAGAGGTCAGAAACCCTGGTATGTACATCCACGATAGTCTGTACAGCTGCCAGATTATATTCACGTGGATTTTCAATATAATCTACAAATGTCTGTGGTAAAATCTTTTCATCCCTTGCAGAACAATCCACTTCAATTGCAGTGGCATCTTTAACTTTATTTAAGCGGTAAACACCAGATTCTACCGGAACCCAGTTTAATAATTTAGTAAGCCACCTTGGACTGATAGTGACCATTTGAGGAACGGTTCGCGTTGCAATAGCCAGTTGCCTTGCCGCCACATCACCCAATGCTGTTTTCTGGATGTTTTTATTCGAGTTTGCCATTAGTATGGTTTTAATGAAGAAAAATAATTACTTTTTTTCAAATTTAAAAGTTAAATATATTGCCTGTAATATAACCCACCAAATTTATAGACTTAATTTTACAAAATCACAGATTTGTCAACTATTATATCCTTACTAATTTTGTAGACTTATAATTAATTACTAGCATTGCAAAGTAAACATTGCACTATGCATTTTAATATTCTCGGATTAGCAATCCCTTTATTTGCCGGACTGATGGCACTGGAATATTATTTCAGCATCAGGAAAAATAAAAAAGTCTTTCATTTTGAAGAATCTGTTGCCAACCTCAATATTGGAATATCGGAGAGGTTAACAGACCTGTTTACCGCAGGTTTATTCTTTTTTATATTTGATCGTATACAACAGAAATATGGTTTGTTTACCATTAAGGCTAACTGGATTACCTGGATCGCTTTATTTTTTGCAACAGATTTTATTTGGTACTGGTACCACCGGTTTGGGCATGAAGTTAATATTGGCTGGGCAGTACATGTAGTACACCACCAGAGTGAAGATTATAATTTTACCGTTTCAGCCAGGATTACCGTATTTCAATCCCTTTTCCGTTGCCTGTTCTGGTGTATACTGCCCTTACTCGGATTTCCGGCAGGCATGATTACTTTTTTCTTACTTATCCATGGTGCCTATCCTTTTTTTACACATACGCAACTCATTGGCAAACTGGGTTTCCTGGAATATTTTATGGTAACACCCTCTCATCACAGGGTACACCACAGCAGTAATGCTGCATATCTGGAAAAAAATTAACCTGAAATTTAAATTATCTGGGAAAAACTATTCGGCACTTTTGCAAAATAAGAAGAAGCACATGTATATGGGCTCACCAAACCCCTGAACAGTTACAGTTTCCTCTGGCAATTATTTCATTTTCCGTTGGAAATGGGAGTTGCTTTCTGCCGTGCCAAAGGATTAAAAAATAAATGGAATATACTGTTTGGTAAACCAGATCTGATTGATCCTTCCATCAGAACCGCACTGGAAGAAAGACTATTGGCACGGCAGCCATTTACGGTATATAAACCTAATTTATACCGGTATATTGTTATCAATACTTTATTTACACTGGCAATTCTATTTCTGGTTATTTCATTCTCCTATTATTTAAATCCCAGGCAGTTAAGCCTTTCGGTATTATTCATTCTTCTGAGTTCTATACATTCCGGTGCCATGCTGGAACAAAGAAAATGGGTATTCTATCTGGATTATTTCAGGCTGGCCGTTCTCTTTATACTGGCATCTTCCTTTCAGACTTTTTTATGGATCAATTTTATTGTACTCACGGTTCTGCTGATCATATTACTGTATCAGAAAAATATCAGCCGCAGGTATTTTAATTTTTTATACCAGAAAACCAATTAAAGGTTATTAATTCACAGCCACCAGACTGTGCTGGTTCAGGAAAATTTTTACTGTCCGTTCAATAGATTCAAATTCCAGTAAAAAGCCATCATGCCCATATTGGGAATCGATAGTGATATGTTGCGCAGCTGGTATAAAGCGAGCAATCAATTCCTGTTCATGGGGTGGAAATAAAAGATCAGAAGAGATGCTGATGACCATGGCCTTTGCTTTTATTTGCTGTAAAGCCTCAGAGAGACTATCCCTACCCCTGCTGGTATCATGCCTGTCCATAGACAAGGATAGAAAATAATAAGAAAAAGCATTAAACCGCCTGGCCAGTTTTTCGCCCTGGTAATGCTGGTAGGTTTCAGCCTTAAACTTTTGCTGATCCAATGAAAGGTAAACAGATTCGGAAGTAACCCCCCATTGAGATTCCTGATAGGAATGATAATGCCGGTAAGAAATCAATGCAAAACTCCTGGCTATTTTCATCCCTTCCAGCCCCGCTGCAGGCTGCTTTTTTTTCCAACTGTTGTCATTTTCAATACACCATCGCTGAGAGGCATTAAAAGCAATGCCCCAGGGAGAATGAACTGCATTGGTGGCAATGGGAACAATATATTCAAACAGTTCCGGTTCTTCTATTGCCCATTCCAGTAATTGCTGTCCTCCCATGGACCCCCCAATGCCCAGATGTATTTTTTTAATACCCAGTTCATTTTTAAGCGGTTGGTAAGCCCGGATCATATCCCTGGTAGTAAAAACAGGAAAATCATGATAATAAGGTTTACCGGTATCCTGATTTATATCCAGCGGCGAAATACTGCCATAACAGCTGCCAGGCATATTTACACAAATAATAAAATATTTATCCGGGTTTATTAATTTATCCCGGCCTACCAGGCCAGGCCACCACTCTGCAGGATCGCTGTTGGCAGTCAATGCATGAAAAACCCATACCACATTGGATTTTGATGGATTGAGGGTTCCTGAACTTGTATAAGCCAACTGATACCCAGACAGGGTTTTGCCACTTTCCAGTGTAAACGGCCGGTTATAGGTGAAGATATTGTACGACAAAATGAATTCGGATATTTTAAAAACGGGTCTGCGCTTCCGGAATAACATCAAGGCCGCACATTTTAAAAGTGTGCGGCTCTCAGATGTATAGTATGAATCAACAAAAAAGCAATAACTAATTTAATACTGCTGCAGGTGCATGCACTGCTAAAAAAGCCTGTTCAAAATCGGCTTTTATATCTTCTATATGCTCAATACCCACACTTACACGAACCTGATCGGGCAATACACCACTGGCTGTTTGTTCTTCAGCACTTAATTGTTCGTGGGTTGTGGAAGCAGGATGAATCACCAGGGTTTTTGCATCGCCTACATTTGCGAGGTGACTGGCCAGTTTTAAATTTTCTATAAATTGGGATGCTTTTTCTTTCCCACCTTTAATGCCAAACTGCAGTACTCCACCAAAACCATTGGTCAGGTATTTTTTAGCCAAAGAATGATAATCACTCCTTTCCAGTCCGGGATACCAAACGTACGATACAGAAGGATGTTGTTCCAGCCATTGTGCCAGGGCCAGTGCATTTTCTCCATGCCTTTGTGCACGCAGAGAAAGTGTTTCAAGACCCTGCAACAATAAGAATGAATTAAATGGCGATTGGGAAGAACCATAATCCCTTAATCCTTCTACCCTTGCACGGATGATGAAGGCAATATTGGGTAAACCCAGCGGGTTCCCTTCCCCGAAAACATCCCAGAATTTAAGGCCATGATACCCTTCAGAAGGTTCTGTAAACTGAGGAAATTTGCCATTTGCCCAATTATAATTACCACCGTCTACAATCACACCCCCAATCGTGGTACCATGACCGCCAATCCATTTCGTGGCAGATTCCACTACTATATTTGCTCCCCATTCCAGTGGTTTAAAGAAATAACCACCCGCACCAAAAGTATTATCCACAATCAGCGGCAGGTCGTACTCTTTAGCCAATGCCACAAACTTTTGAAAATCAGGTATATTCAATCTTGGATTACCAATGGTTTCCAGATAAATTGCTTTGGTATTTTTATCAATTAAGGGAACAAATTTTTCTACATCATCCCCATCGGCAATGCGTGCTTCAATACCCAGCCGTTTTAAAGAAACTTTAAACTGGTTATGTGTACCACCATATAAATAAGAAGTGGAAATAAAATTATCTCCAGCCTGTAATATATTGGTTAAAGCCAGAAACTGAGCAGCCTGTCCACTGCTGGTTGCTAAGGCAGCTACACCTCCTTCTAATGCTGCAATACGTTGCTCAAATACATCGGTAGTAGGATTACCGATTCTTGTATAAATATTGCCAAACTCACGTAACCCAAATAAATTAGCAGCGTGTGCGGCATTATCAAATCCGTAAGAAGATGTCTGGTAAATAGGAACTGCCCTTGCTTTTGTGGTAGGGTCAATTTGTTGTCCTGCATGCAATTGCAATGTTTCAAAACGAAGTTTGCTCATGATAGATATGTTTAAATATGAATTGATTAAAAAGAAAACTTAAGAATAGAAAATACCGAATGGGTATAATATTTAATAGCTGCAACAACAACAGCAACGGCTGATAAAATACAGCGACAATAAAAAAGAGGATATGATATTGATTTGCTTCATTATAATTACCACACAAATATAGTAGACTAATTAATACAACAAAAATATTTTACAATTATTTTTTTTAAAAGATAATATGATGATTCCATTTTTCTATATATCTTAGTCTATAAATAAAATAGACTTTGTACTTACCATTAACATTCGACTATAAATACCCATTTTTCAGAAAAGTAGAAAAGCCAGTTGCTGAAAAATCTTTTCTGCTTAGTGCAAAGGGAAAGTTCTCCTATACAATAGCAGGAAAAGGAGAACCCATCATCTTATTATATGGCTTATTTGGTTCTGCTGAAAATTATTCATCAGTTGTCAGCCGTTTAAAAGATCATTACAAACTTATTATTCCGGATTTGCCGGTACATGATTTAGGAATGAATATATCCGTCTCTGCATTAACAGATCATGTACATGACCTGCTGGAATTACTGCAGCTGGATAAAGTACACCTGGTGGGTAATTCACTGGGCGGGCATATTGCATTATTATACACCCTGCAACATCCTGAAAAAGTAAAATCCCTTACCCTGGTGGGCAGTTCCGGTTTATTCGAAAACGGAATGGGTGATACCTATCCAAAACGGGGTGATTATGATTATATCCGCCAAAGAGCCGAAACCACTTTTTTTCATCCGCATATTGCCAGTAAAACGATGGTGGATGAAATTTTTGAAACCGTTAATAACAGAATCAAGGCCTTACATATCCTTTATCTGGCAAAATCCACCATCAAGTTTAATTTAAAAGACGATTTAAGCAATATCAAATGCAATTGCTGTATCATCTGGGGAAAACAGGATAGGGTTACACCACCGCATGTTGCCAAAGAATTTAATAAGTTAATCCCTCAGTCTTCCCTGCACTGGATAGACCAGTGCGGCCATGTTCCCATGCTGGAAACGCCGGAATCTTTTAATAACATTCTGTGGAATTTTCTGAGTAGCATAAAATAAGCATAGTACTTATACTTCCCTGAGAAATTACAGAAAAAAAATCATCAAATACACTGATTTATTACGTTTATGTATTAGTTTATCTAACTTTGTATAGGAAGTTAGCTAATGAAATAACTGTTAACTGGTTGGGTGAATTGTACTGCTTAAAAACATTTTTTATGTCAGATAATAAATTTCCCTCACTGCCTGCAGACTGTTTTCAAACGCAAATGCTGAATAAATTATGGGATTTGCAACTCAGCAACAATTTTATATCGGATAATGACATAGACGAATTATCTAAACAATTTCAAATTTCAAAAGTGGAAGTGGAAGGGGTTGTTTCCTTCTATCATTTTTTTCATCATAAGCCTACCGGTAAATTCACTATTTACCTGAACAATAGCATTATAAGCGAAATAAAAGGGTTTCAACGTGTTAAAGAAGCTTTTGAAAGAGAAACCAAAACAAGTTTTGGATCAGTAGACAGAACTGGCAATTTTGGACTCTTTCTAACCCCCTGTATTGGGCTAAGTGATCAGGAACCGGCTGCATTAATAAATTTCTATCCATTCACTAATCTCAATTCCATTAAAGTAAAAGAAATAATTCATGATTTGCGTAATGGCAGTGATCCCGCTCAACTTTGCGATTCCCCGGTTGCCCGTATCTATACACCAGGCAATAATAAAACCGTGTTTTTTAAAGAATTCACCGAAGGAAATGCATTGAAAAATGCTGCCCTACTGGGCCCGCAAGGTGTAATTAATGTACTGAAAAAATCTGAATTAGCCGGAAGGGGTGGCGCCAATTTCCCTACTCACCTTAAATGGAATGTAGCAAAATCTCAGGAAGCTAACCCTAAATATGTAATCTGCAATGCCGATGAAGGCGAACCCGGAACGTTTAAAGACCGTGTCTTAATCAGTACCAATGCAAAAGCCTTAATAGAAGGCATGCTGATAGGTGGTTATACCATTGGTGCCTCAGAAGGAATTATTTATTTAAGAGGAGAATACAGATGGCTGGAACCTAAGCTTAGAATGGCTATAGATGATTATCGGAATAAAGGATTATTAGGGAAAGATTGCGCAAACATCAGCGGATTTAATTTTGATATCCGTATACAAATAGGTGCAGGTTCTTATGTATGCGGAGAAGAAACAGCCCTGCTTGAATCCCTGGAAGGTAAACGAGGCGAGCCGCGCACTAAATGGTTTTTTCCTGTAGAGCGCGGATTCTTACAGCAACCAACAGTTATTAACAATGTAGAAACCTTTTGTGCAGTGTCACATATTCTGGAAATGGGTGTGGAAGAATATTGCAAATTAGGCATCCCTGGGTCTCCCGGAACAAAACTGATCAGTGTTTCCGGTGATTGTAAACTACCGGGTATTTATGAAATAGAATGGGGAATGACTGTTGCAGAATTACTGGAACTTTGTGAAGCGCAGGATACTTTTTATATTCAGGTTAGTGGCCCTTCCGGGGAATGTATTTCCATGAAAGAAAAATACCGGCGCATTTCAATGCTTGATTTATTGGGTAATAAAGATATCCGGTGCGGTGGTTCGTTCATGATTTTTAATTCGCAAAGGGATGTGGGTAAAGTACTTTTAAATTTTTCTTCCTTTTTTAAAAACGAATCCTGTGGTATATGCACGCCATGCCGGGCTGGTAATTATATCATTCAAAGAAAATTAGAAAAACTAATTAACGGGCTTGCCAGTAAAAATGATCTGGAAGATTTAAAAAACTGGGGCACAATCATTAAAAAGTCCAGCCGCTGCGGATTGGGTAAAACGGCTACCAACAGTTTAATTTTTGCAATGGACAAATTCAGTGATTATTTCAATAATAAACTGGATAAAGGTTTTAATGGACTGAATATAAAATTTGATATGGAAGCTGCTTTATCTGATTATGAGAAATTCAATGCTCCATAATACTGCCTGATTTTCCCTCTATTGCAGCCTTTCTTTTATTTTTTAAAGAAAAGTTATGGAAAATAAAATAAATATTACGATTGACGGAGTACCCATCCTGGCAAATGAAGGTGCTAATCTGATAAATGTTGCCAAAGAAAATGGAATTTTTATTCCATCACTTTGTTATTTTGATCATATAGAGCCCCCACTTGGTACCTGCAGGGTATGTACCTGTAAAATAAACGGCAAGTATCAGCCAGCCTGCACAGAAAGAGTTACAGAAGGAATGGTTATTGAAATTAATACCGGGGAGTTGAATGATTTGCGAAAAGCATTGGTAGAAATGATGTTTGCCGAAGGAAATCATATATGCCCTGCCTGTGAAAAAAGTGGTAACTGTGATTTGCAGCATATGGGATATGAATTAGGTATTGCATCTGTTCGTTTTCCGCATCTTTTTAAAGACAGGATCATTGATTACAAACCCAGAAGAATGATATTGGAACATAACCGTTGTATCAAATGTATGCGGTGTGTAATGGATATTAAAACAAAAGATGGCAGGAAAGTATTTACTTACCAGGACCGGGGCAATAATACCTATGTAGGAATTGACTATGAACAGGAAGCAATCCTTACCGAAGAAGAAATAATCAATGCCATGAATATTTGTACCACAGGAGCCATCATTGTCAGGGGTAAAAATGTTACCATGCCATTTGGACAAAGAAAATACGATACCAATTCAGTACAGCAGCATTATAACGAAAAAAAACGAATGCCCAATACATCACAGGTTATGGAGAAAAAAATTGTGGCTACCTGTTCATTGGCGGGTTGTTTTGGTTGCCATATGTCTATGCTGGATATTGATACAGATTTATTGGATATGGTAGAATTAATTTCTTTTGATAAATCACCTATCACAGACATCAAAAAATTTACCCATCGCTGTCATATTGGTATTATAGAAGGGGGATGCTGTAATGACGAGAACATTGAAACATTAAGGTTATTCAGGGAGAACTGTGATATATTGGTGGCATTGGGTGAATGTGCTATCTGGGGCGGGGTTCCCTCCATGCGTAATACCATTCCGCTGAGCGAATGCCTGGAAGAAGCCTATCTCAATTCCGTTACCAATGAGCCGGGAAATACAGTAGTACCCTATCATGAAGATTTACCAAAAATATTAAACAGGGTTTATGCCTGTAACGAAATAGTGAAAATAGATTATTTTATTCCCGGATGCCCCCCGGATGGAAACCATATATGGAAGGCTATAAAAAATCTGTTATGGAATGAAGCGTTTAATGTTTTGTATTCAGAGTTTAAATATGATTAAAGGAAGGGTATTTTATTAATATACTTTTTTATGAGCAGAAAAATAACCATAGACCCCGTTACCCGTGTAGAAGGGCATGGCAGGGTTACTATTCATTTGGATGATTACGGACAAGTGAAAGAATCCTTTTTCCACATCGTTGAATTCAGGGGATTTGAAAGGTTTATTCAGGGGCACCCATATTGGGAAGCTCCTGTATTTGTTCAACGCCTTTGTGGTATTTGTCCGGTGAGCCATCACCTGGCAGCTGCAAAAGCAATTGACCAGATTGCAGGTATTGATCCGAAAGACCTCTCCCCGACTGCACAAAAATTACGCAGGCTGATGCATTATGGACAGGTGTTTCAATCACATGCCTTGCATTATTTTTACCTGGCATCGCCGGATTTATTGTTTGGATTAGATGCACCGGCAGATAAGCGAAACATTATAGCGGTAGCCAATGAACATAGAGACCTGGCAATAAAAGGCATTACCATGAGGCGTTTTGGGCAGGAAATCATCAAAGCAGTTGCGGGCAAAAGGATTCATGGAATTTTAGCAGTACCCGGAGGCGTACATAAAACAATTACTGAAGCAGAAAGGGATTATTTTTTAGATGGTACTAATATCGAAAATATAGATACCATGATAACCTGGACAAAAGAGGTCATCGATTTCATGAAAAGTTATCATGAAAAAAATAAAAAAATGCTGGATGAATTTGCTTATTTCCCATCCGGGCATTTAGGGATGGTAAATGATAAAGGCGAATTGGATTTATATGATGGAAAATTAAGGGCAAAAGATCATGAAGGAAATATTATTTTAAATGATATACCTGCCGATTTGTATCAGGATTATTTTTCTGAAGCAGTAGCCAACTGGTCTTATATGAAATTCCCTTATTTAAAAACGATAGGAAGAGATAAAGGCTGGAACAGAGTAGGGCCCATTGCCAGGTTAAATATCTGTGATAGCCTCTCTACACCTTTAGCTGAAAAAGAAAGGCAGTTTTACTTTGATTTCTACGGAAATAAAATGAACAATTCAACCATGTATTCGCATTGGGCAAGGTTAATAGAAATGCTGCATTGTGCCGAAACATTAAAAATGCTTTTACATGATCCGGATTTATTAACAGGAGAACTGGTACGGCATGGTACGCCCCGTAACAAAGGAATTGGCATCATTGAAGCACCAAGAGGAACGCTAACCCATCATTATGAAGTGGATGATAAAGGAATGATTACCCATTGCAATTTAATTGTGTCTACCACCCATAATAATGATGCGATGAATGAAGCAGTGAAATGGGTGGCACAACATGTAATCAGCAGGCAGGGATCTATTACAGATAGCATGTTAAATCAGGTAGAAGTGGCCATCCGTGCTTATGACCCATGTTTAAGCTGTGCCACACAAGCCCTGGGCAGTATGTCGTTGGTAGTAGAATTATATAATCACCAGGAAATATTAATTGATGTACGAACCAAAAACTAAACCGGCAACATTAGTTATCGGCATCGGGAATAAGGGAAGGAATGATGATGGATTAGGCTGGAATTTTGCAGCATTCATTGAGCAAATGCGGTTACCAAAAGTATCCATTGAATATCGTTATCAGCTTCAAATAGAAGATGCATATTTAATCAGTCAGTATGACCGAATTTTTTTTGCCGATGCTTCACATAAAAAAATAGAGGCTGGCTTTGAAATCAGTCCATGTAACCTGTCAGATCAGTTTTATTTCTCTACACACAGCCAATCACCGGAAAGCATTTTATATTTAGCAAATGCATTGTACCAAAAATGCCCTCCCGCTTTCACCATTGCAATTGAAGGTATTAATTGGAATTTTGAATATACCTTAACTGAAACAGCAAAACACAATCTGAATAAAGCGATACAGGAATTTGAGCGTGTGTATTATTGATGTTTTAAAGCAAAGTACCAGATGTAAAAAAAGACATCCTGTTCCCTGCAGGATGCCTTTTTAAACCACCATTCACACTCATTACTTCTTCCTTTTAAAACAATCTATTATAAACTGTAACAACCGGGATACCCCAAAACTCACTGCTGCTCCAATCATTGTTAACACCAATGTTTTCAGTATCTCATCCTTACCCAAATTCGCAATAAAGGCCAGGAAAGTGCCGCCGGCTGTTCCAGCCCTGGTACTATTATCCATTCAAACCTCCTTTTTAAATTTTTACGTTTGTTAACCGGAAGCAAAAGGACTATTACTTATTCTTCCAGGTCAACGTTGTCAATGATCTGCCTGTTCTCACTATTTCAATAGTCCACTTTTAAAATCTTACTTATCCTTTTCAGGAATATTAGTATCTGTCGCCAATTGGCTCACTGCTCCTATCACCCCTCCCGCTACAGCTGCATATCCTGCAAGGGTTACAACAAACACGGGTAATGCAACAGGAGAGGCTGCAATGGCAGTACTGATACCTGCCAATGCTAATCCAATATTCCGTAACTTCTTGAAAAATAAAGGCGTGGGTGAATTGATCCTTTGTAAAATATTCATAACACTACATTTAACTGGTCAAATTTTGATTGCTCTGCCTCCAGTTTTCGCCAAAATCCATTCTCCCTTCTCCAGAAGATAGATTCAATACATTCCTCTATCCGCAACCATACATCTTCACCCTGGTTCATTACCGGGTATAGTAATACTTTCAGTTTATTGAATGATTCCCTTGAACCAAAGCCCTCTCCCTGCCCGGTTATTTCTGTTACCGGTGCCAGGCAACCCTTCAGTTCTTTTTGCGCATTATTAGCCGGGTGCATCAGTATCAGTGCACGGGATGGCACATCCAACAGTTCAAAATGCCAGCCAAAATGTTCACTGCAGCGCCTGCGCATTAAATACCGCCCTTCCGGTATACAGGATACCTCTTTTTTATTCTGTTTCCAGGGCAGTTCAATACAAAAACAGATATGTACATTATTCATTTTTATTTCCCCATTGGTTCCAAAGGGTAAATAGGTTCTTGTTAATAGTAATTCCATAAATAATTTAAGTTTTAAAAAATTTAAAATCATCCTGCCCGGCCTTAAACAGGCAGGATGTATTGTTACTCCTAACTCAAGACTCACTTCTCCTACTCCACCATTACATTTCCCAAATAGCTGCTGTTAGAAACAGTTTTACCGTCTTCAGCAATAAATGCAATCCAGGTCTCAACGGCAGATCCACCGAATAAGGATACGTCCATCACGTATTCACCTGCAGATCGAATAGCACCATTGGTAATATAGACAGACTGGTAGGTTTCCGGGTTATACGCAATCAGTATTGCTTTATCAGATGCATTGGCATTACCACTACCGGCATTATTAGTCCAGCTAAACTTTATTTTACCTGCGCCAGCACTTTCAATATACATTCCCCCGGCAAGATTCAATATCCCCTCGCTCAACAGCAGTTTATGGTAATCAATACTAAAATTGGGGTAAGTACCTGTAATCGCGTGTAGCAGATTATGCTTAATGGCATAATTGTAAGGCGACATCATTTTTGAATACTTCGCAAAAGTCAGGTTCAGTAAAGCCTGTAAACTCTGGTGAAATTTCACCATAATCATAAACTTCATTTGCTGTTCCAGCTGTGCCGAAGTTGGTGTGCCTTTTCTTTTACCCGGAAGGCTGCGCATATAATTTACTGTCTTCCAGTTACTGCCAATTACAGTACCTATTTTACCGGAAAAATTTCCCAAAATCCCTTTAACATAAGTTCCCATACACATTAAATTTTAAAAATTGATTTGAATTAAAATACCTGATTCCATCGTCACGGCCGTGTATCTCTGAAACCGGTGCAAACTTAAAATTTTGCAAAAGGCAAAAAGGTTGCAGGGGTTGCACAACCCCTTTCAACACATTCAATTTCAATAATTTAATGAAATGAGATTGTAATTATTACAATATGTTTGGTACACTTATTAACTGATTTGCAGGAGTTTTACACAACTGCTATCCTATAATTAAGGATTTAAGGAGGCAATTAATTTTCATAAAACATAATCTTACATCTATGCCCTTATCCAACAAAAGCTTACCATTGCTTCCACTATTAGAGAAATTCATAACTGATTCCTCTTCAGGAAAAAGACTAACTCCATCCGGCAAACGTATTTGCAAAGAGACCATTACTCAATACGCAATTGTATATCATTTATTAGAACAGTATGAAAAATTGCAATTAACTATTTTAAGCATCAGAGTTTTGAAAACCAGTTCACAAAGAATATTAAAATCTGAAAAAAATTATTGGAAAAAATTTTTCAGGTCTTTTACCAATTGGTTGTATCAAAAAAAGTATTTTGATTTATATGTAGGGGCTATTTCAAAGATACTTAGAACATTTTTCAACTATCTGCTTAAAGAGCAATGTTTAACTATCGGTAATTTTCACAATCAGTTTAAAATACCACTCCAACAGTTAACTCCAATTGTTTTAGAACCCTGGCAACTAAAATTTTTTACAAACATTAATAAACAATTAAAACTACTGATAGAAAAAGCAGGCTGGGATTATAATCTGCCTAAAATCCGGAATCGCATGGGTAACCCTGTTGAAATTAAAAACAAAAAGGGCAATACCTATCGTTTCTGTGATCATATAACTGCCCATACTATGCGCAGAACTGCTATTACCACACTTTTACTAATGGGAGTGGAAGAAAATATAGTGAGAAGTATTTCCGGCCATACAGCCGGCAGCAAAGAATTCTATAAATATGTTGCTGTGGTTCAAAATTTCGTTACCAGTCAGGTTATGAATGCCTTTGACAAATTAATGAAGTTATCCTGAATTAAATGCTTTCATTTTTCAATATTTTACTGTTTTGTGTTACTTTTATAGGGCATGGTTGTTCTTTGAAAGTATGTATGCTTAAGCATTTCGCCTGAAATCATTATTATCCGTTTGGAATGGGGATGCCGGGGAGGACGTTTAATAGTACTTCAACTTATAGGTATGGGTTTAATGGTAAGGAGAATGATAATGATGCCAAAGTTGGTTATCAATCTTATGGAAACAGGGAATATGATGAACTCTCTGGAAGGTTTATAAGTGTTGATCCAATTACAAGTAAATATCCAGAATTAACTCCATATCAATATGCAAGTAATACCCCAATACAGGCAATAGATATGGATGGGTTGGAAGCCGCAGTAATTCATTATTACAATGTTTATACAACAGGAAAAACTGTATTGACATCGACTACGGCTTATGATAATTTAGGTCAGGGACAATGGACAGGTACAAAGGATTTTAAGCAATATAATCTTGTTAATAGTCATGGAGATGTTACAAAGATGTATACAGATTATAATGAACGTGATAAGAAATGGGAAGCAGGAACTGCAGAGGTTAATATGGCGGCAGACAAAGTTAAACGTGTTGCAAATAAGGTGTCGTTGGCGGAATCAATAAAAACTGGTTGGTGGGCATTTAAACAAATATCAAAAGATCAAGGTATAAAAGAAGTCAGAAATAATGTATTACTTGGGGCTGCTGCGTGTGCAACAGGAGGAATTCTTGGTACTTCAACAAGTTTATTTACAACGAGTACAGAACTTGCTGGAACAAAAGCAGTACTTAGTTGGGGTGGCCAGGCCTTATTTAAGGGATATAAAAATGTTGATTATTTAGGAGTGGCTGCTGATGCTTTTGCTGCACCTGGACTAAATGGAGTTACAAGTGGATTGGTAAACTGGACTCCTTTTTCTGCTACAGAAAAAATCCATATGTTTTATGTTAATAAAAGTGCAACAGAGTCTGCAATTGATGCTGGAACTGGATTATTTGGAGGATTGTTAGGAGATGCAACCTGGAAACCTTTAAAAGGGTTGCTTAAGACTTCCACAGAAAAATCGTTTCTCTTTTTTTCTACACAGTCTTGGTTGAATACTGCAACTCAAGGTACAAATAGTGCTTTAACCAAAACAGTTGAAAATGAAAAAAAGTAAATTTTTTGTTGGCTTAGCAATATTATTTTTTGTTATGTATGCTATTTATTATGGTTTTCAGGGAGAGGATCTTTTAGATAAAAATGGCAGGTATGTTATTGGAACAATTAATAAAATTGAAGGTGGTGGTGGAAGAGGGTGTGTTTTAAAGATATATGTATCTTTCAATTATAATGGAATCGAACAGAAAGAAAGTTATTGTGAAAATTTACAGAAAATAGATGAATCATTTATAGGGAAAAGGGTTTTCCTTAAAATTATTCCAGATCATTTAGACAGAAAATTTATAATTTTTTATAATTGTTCAATTCCTAATAATATTGGAGCTATGCCTACTGAGGGATGGAGTCAGGAATGGATGAAAGAGCATTTTTCTGGTTGTATTAAGTAATCAGAGAAGTATAAAAATCATATAAATTAATCTCTGTCTTTTATTGGGAAAATGAAGCGTATTATGCCTATTATAAGCATGGCCCGCTTGCCACAGACATAACTGGGCAGCAGCAGGTACAGGCCCGGAATTATGTATATACCCTGCAGGGCTGGTTAAAGGCAGTGAACCCATTACCCAAATAACAATAACTCTCAAGTATTTGCAAAGTTAATATTGTTCGTTATTTTTGATTGTTCGTTTTACGCGAACATGATTAAAATACGAACAAATGGAAGGTCAAATAATAGAAAATATACTGCAAAAATTTACCGAAATCACTGGTATTAAGGCTAAATGGGCCTGGCTTAAACGAGATAGTTTATATGATCGTGCAGATGGGACTATTACTTTTAATATAAACAACCAAAAAGAGGAATTGCCAGCAAAAATTCATAAAACAGTGGTAAATAGTAACATACCTTCATTTATCAACGCTAATAAAGTAAATGGCAAAATAATAGTGCTGGCAGAAACAATTGCACCAAAAATTAGACAGTCATTAAAACAACATGGCATCAATTATATGGATGCAGCGGGAAATGCATGCATCATTCATAATAAAATATTTGTTTATTTAGAAGGGCAAAAACCAATGCTCATTATTGCTGCTAATAAAGCCAAGGCATTTAGTAAGACAGGATTAAAAGTAATTTATCAATTCCTGGAACATCCGGATTTAATTAATACCTCTATTCGTAATATTTCAGATCAGACAGTTGTTAGTTTAGATACAGTACATAAAACAATTATCGGGCTAAAAGAAGCAGGATTCTTAATAAAAGTTGATAATAAAATTTTCTTGTGGAATAATTT
>Ga0364866_10517_pt1 | contig 22456 bp, 17 predicted proteins | sample ExccelAu500001D3_3_FD_206913 | JGI IMG/M metagenome (GOLD analysis project Ga0364866, IMG submission 206913) | Enriched cells from Trout Bog Lake Hypolimnion, Wisconsin, USA - BchlTB.Aug13.5000.01.D3 | ecosystem: Environmental > Aquatic > Freshwater > Lake > Hypolimnion/Profundal zone | place... | reverse complement strand
CGCCTCCTCGGCCGATGCTCGATCCCGAATGTCGCCATTCAGAACCTTTGCTCCTGCTGGGATTCCGCGATGCGATTTCCCACGATTAAGCAGATAAAGGTCGATCCCCTTGGAGATCGCAAGGGGAGAGCAAGCCGAACTAATGATTCCCGTGCCACCAATAAAGAGGACCTTCATGATCCTATTCTGGCAGCATCGGGACCTAACCAAGTTCGCTGGCGAACGTATCCGGCTGCATCGCTACGGGACGATTCGGGTGACTGCCGATGTGGATGTGTTTCTCCGACGACGAGGCTCGATCGAACGCGTGCATCACTTCGAGGACGTGGGCTGCTAACTCGCCGGAAGCTCTTGGTTGGCCGCCACTTTGAATGGCATAGGCCATATCCAAGACCCCAACTCCTCGGGCATTATCGGCAAAACCGTGGGTGAGTTCAACCGGCTGAAAATCTTCGTCGGAAATGCGCTTGAGCATTGGAACGCCACCGAAGCCGTTCGGATCGGGGACTATGAGGGTGCCGGTAGAGCCATAAATTACGATATTCGGCATGGGGCTCGAGATCACGTCGAAACTGGTCGTGATATGCCCGATTGCGCCGTTTGTGAAGTCCATTGTTCCGCTCAAATGCGTTGGAGTCTGAACCTCAATGACTTTCCCGTTTTTCGGCTGGCTCGTGATCGTACGCGTGGGGAACGAGATGCGAGTCGAACCACTGACTCTTCGAACGGAACCGATCAGGTTGACAAGGGCTGTAATGTAGTAAGGGCCCATGTCGAACATCGGACCTCCGCCCGGTTCGTAGTAGAACTCCGGCGAAGGATGCCAGCTCTCATGACCGCGACAAAGCATAAACGCGTTTGCCGCGACAACGTCGCCGATCGCCCCCGAATCGATGATGGCTCGGCATGTTTGAATTCCTCCGCCGAGAAACGTATCCGGGGCTCCTCCAACCAGGACTCCGTTCTTCTTGGCCTCGCTCAATAGAGTCTCGGCATCGGATAGCTCGACGGCAAGGGGCTTCTCGTTATAGACGTGCTTTCCCGCCCGAACCGCGGCGATTGCGACAGGCCCATGTGCTTTGGGGATGGTTAGGTTGAGCACAAGGTCGACATCTTTCGACTGAAGGAGTTCCTCTGGTGTTAAGGCGTTAACCGATCCGATTTTCTCTGCAACACCTTTGGCTCTTTCCAAATCGATATCGGCGACTGCGACGATTTCTGTGGACCGATATTGGCCCAGGTTCTTCAAGTAGATGCCACTAATGTTGCCGACACCTACGATCCCAATCCGCAATGGAAGCATGACTGGAGCTTACAGGCTTGGGAAGGGATTAATCCACGGAAACTGAGATTGGTTGGCACGTTATTTGGATCTCAAATCTGGTCCGGCCACGGACAACTTGGCATTTGGTACGAAACATTGACGCAAAGGTCCCGAAAAATCGTAATGGTGTACCCACAAATTGGAAATAGTGTCGTAGAATTCTCTTCTCCGTGAAGAGTCGTGGGCCGCTTCACGGTTGGTTTGTTTAGCCTTAGCGCCTACATCTCTAAATGCTTATTGGAGTTATATTTTGCAAAAGTCACGTGCATTTACGCTTATCGAGCTTCTAGTCGTCATCGCGATCATCGCGATCTTGGCGGCCATTCTCTTCCCAGTTTTCGCGCAAGCAAAGGCGGCTGCAAAGAAAACTGCATCCCTGTCTAACTTGAAACAGAGTCAGTTGGGATTGATCATGTACAGCGGCGACGCTGACGACCAGATCTCTAACATGACGACATGGTTGCCGACTGCCACCGGAACCGACGTGTGCTTCGGAGGCACGAACGGTTGCGACCTACCCTGGCCGCTTCTGGTTTATCCGTATGAGAAGAATGCGGATATCCTCAACGATCCACAGGCGCCGGCTCAGCCCGCAGTTCCCGCAGGTTGGAATCCTCTCGACAACAGGTGGTTTGGCCCAATGTACGGCATGAACCCCTACCTAACCTCGACCGCAACGTTCCCGCTGAATCCAGCCGGGGACGTGCTTACGCCGAAGTCGTTCACTTCGATCTCGCGACCTGCCGACATCGTTATGCTTACGCAGAAGTACTCGGACTCGGAAACGACCTCGAACTCCTGGTATGGCGGTTGGTGGTTTGGCGCTGGCACCTACCTGATCACCGAGTCTGCCGATCCCCCTGACTGCTCAGCTCCTGGCAACGCCTATTACTGCGCTTCTGGATGGGGATCCCAAAACGGCTTCTATGACACCCAACTTAAGGGCGTTCAGGCTGCCGGAGCTTGGACCGGTGGCGGATCGATGCGCGGACCAGCGCTGATGGTTGTTTCTTTCGTCGATGGCCACGCTAAGTCGCTCGCACCGGGAATTCTCGCGGCAGGAACGACCTATAACGGCGCGATGAGCGGCGGAGTCCCCACGCAAACTGCGAATCAGGTCTGGGTTACCAATGCGTCGATCGAGCACTACTACGGGGTGCAATGAAGCAACGACTGCTCTTGATTCTCGCAACGATGGCAGTATTGTTCGTCGCGTACGGGTGTAGCGCGGAGCCGCAAGCTTCGACAGCTCCAACCGACGTCAAAGGGTCAACGCAGAAGTCTGCAACCGGTGGGGCAGGAGCCAATCAGGCGCCTCAGCCTTTGCCACCTTCGCAGAATCCACACTAGCCGGACACAAGTGGTCCAAAGAGAATGCCGCTCCAAGAAATTGGAGCGGCATTCTTCATTTTGGGCAAGCTAGTTCAAGTTGAAGTAGTCGTCTGTGGTGAGATCGCCGTTCTTGGCAATCTCGCCCAAATGCACGGGCGTAAACCAACTCGCTTGAAATCCGTATCCGAACGAACCCGTTCGATAGGTCGGAGTCATCGCTCTCGCGTGGCCGTCGCACCAGGTAACGACCCCCTGGTTGCCGGCGTTGCGACCGTGGAATCCGGGATTGGCGTTGCTCGGCGGATCCAGATAGGTGTTTCCTTCGAGCGTCGGCGTCGTGTAAGCCCAATTGTTGATTCTCGCAGCTGTCGCAAAGGTCAAAGTCTCGGCAGGGTGCCCGATCTGGCTGTAGTTGACCGGCGTATCGACTTCGCTGTAGTCGGGAGGTGGGTAGTTTGCGGGGCTTAGGTACACGTAGTTATAGGCATATCCCGTGAGACCCAAAGCCGTTCGCAAGCTGTTGTCAAAACTCGGATCGGCGTTGATGCCTTGGTTATGGGTGTAGGACCAGAGCAGACCCTCCTGCGGAACGAGTACTTTGCCGTCCCAGCTTCCCCACCAGTAGATCGTCTTGGTGGCGCTTTGGGTCGCAACCCTCATGCAGGTGTCGTCGAAATCTTGGGTGTACATCAACCATGCAAGGTCGATCTGTTTGAGATTGGATAGCGACTGGGTTTTCTTGGCAGCAGATTTCGCTTGGGCGAAGACCGGAAAGAGGATAGCGGCGAGGATCGCAATAATGGCGATCACAACGAGTAGCTCGATGAGCGTAAAGGCTTGTTCGATTTTGCGTAACACGATTGTCCTCACTGGCGCACAGACGCGCAGACGGGCGAGGCCATCGGACCGACTTTAAATGGACGAGACACAGCGCCCTCTGCAGGGCGACCGGTTTCATCCACCCATGCTCGTAGGCGACGGCGTCACATGACGCATGCGAGGCGGGCATTCGGGCTCGGACTCCTTTCAGTCCACACCGCTGCGGCACAGCGCCGGATTCACACCGGACTTCCCCCACGAATAGATCGACTTTGATCCCCACGCAAGTTACATGAGGTTACCACGACTTATCTGCGAGGCGTTGCGAACCTTTGAGGTTGAAAATCGGGACAATCCACGCTGCGACGCGAGCTCAAGGCAAACGATCTCAAGTGGGCTGGAAGAGTGTCTCCCGGGCAAAGATATGGAGCGGCCACACGATGAATCATCCGACCGCCCCGTGTGTCTCGGAACTCGAGACTGACTTCATCGTATCACAAATTGCGTCGTTAATTGCCCTTTGTCAGACTCTTCGCGCAAGCATCTGCAAGTGCCTCTGCCAAGCGGCTTTCTCCGGCCTCGTTGCTGACCTTTTCTTCGTCCGATGAGTTCGTCAGAACGCACATTTCAACGAGCACGACTGGCACTTTTGAGAAAATGGATCCCACCAAAGCTCCGTGCTTCGAGCCAACCGCGGTCTTGACGTCGGATAGGTTCCCATTATCGTTGAGGAACCCGCTCAGGTCCTTTTTCAGAACGTCGTGGAACGTCTTGGCGATCGGTGCAATTCGCTTGATAAGGTCAAAATCCGGGCCCGTGAACCCTTCCGTCGTCCCTTGCCGGTCCGGGTAGTACGTCGTGAATCCAGACCCACTGGCAGCATCGCAATGCAGGCGGACCATCAGGTCGGCGTGGCACTCGTTCGCAATGTTGGCCCGGTCCCGGTTTTTGACGAACTCGTCCTCTGTCTTCTTCGTTAGGACGACTTTGAAGTTCTTCGCCAAAAGGATCTTCTCAAGACGCTTGGCCACAGCCCATGCCACATGAATCTCGGAGACGTTCTTGCCGTGGGTCCCGCGCCCCACTTCGCTCGGGTGCCCCGGGTCGATGCAGATCGTCATCTGAGGTTCCGTATTGTGGTGCGCCGAAGCAAGAAGGATGAGTGCCGCCAAGGGTGCCATGGAATTGAAACGATACCCAACACCCAACACCCAACACCCAGCACCTAGCTCCCCCTACTCCGCCGCTATGAAGTTGGCTCGGAGTTTGTTGACTTCTTGCTGCATATCGACCAGTTTCTTGTAGATGCCGTCTTCCATCGCGAGGAGCTCTTCGTGCGTACCGACTTCGGCGATTTTGCCGTCGTCGATGACGACGAGACGATCGGCGTTCCGGAGGGTTGAGAGCCGGTGGGCGATTGCAAAGACGGTTCTGCCGTCGATCAGGCGCTCAAGCGCCTCTTGGATCATTCTCTCGGTTTCGGTGTCCACACTGGCGGTGGCTTCGTCGAGGACGAGGATCTTCGGGTTGTGGAGGATGGCACGCGCGATTGCGATCCGTTGTCTTTCGCCGCCCGATAGGCGCTGGCCCCGCTCACCGACATAGGAGTCGTAGCCGTCTGGGAAGGTGACGATGAAGTCGTGAGCATTCGCCGCCTTAGCCGCGCCGATGACTTCCTCCAACGTCGCTTCGGGCCGTCCGTAGGAGATGTTGTCCTTGATCGAACCAGGGAACAGGTACGACTCCTGAAGCACGACGCCGACTTGGCGTCGAAAGTCCTCGATGTTGACTTTGCGAAGGTCCACGCCGTCCAGTTCGATCTTCCCTTGGGTCGGGTCGTAGAACCGCATTAGCAGGTTGATCATCGTGGACTTGCCGGCTCCGCTGTGGCCGACGAGACCGATCATCTCGCCCGCCTTAACATCAAGGTCGATGCCGTGCAGTACTTCGCGCGCTTTGTCGTAACCGAAGTGAACGTCGGTGAACTTTACGGCGCCGTCGATCTTCGGCATCGCGACGGCATCGACCGAGTTCTCGATCTCAACCGGCGTATCCATGACTTCGAAGACCCGCTCAGCCGCCGTCAACGCGCGCGAAGACCAGTCGATGATTCTCTGAAGCATCATGAGCGGCTGCTGAAGCATCGCCACATAGGCGATAAAGGCGGTCAACTGCCCAATGCTCATGCCGCCATCGAGAACGCTACGCCCACCAATCCACCAGACGACGAACGTGCTGACGCTCATCGTAAAGACGACGATCGGGAAGAAACTCGACCATGCAGACTCAGCAACATATCCGGTTCGGGCGAGTTCGGAGATCCTTCGGTCGAACCGACTGACCTCGCGCTTTTCGCCATGGAACGCTTTCACGACTCGTGTACCCTGTAGGATCCCGTTGAGCGTGCCCCCGAGCCGCGACCAGTTGTGCCAGAAACGGCTCCAGACCCGCATCATTTTTCGGCGGAACCAACGAACGGCAAGAAGCACGAACGGAACCGGCACCAATGCCCAAACCGCGATGTGCCAGTTCATGATCAGCAGTGCGGCTGGAATGCCGATGAGCATGCACGCCTGGTTGAGGAGCACGGGGATTCCGTCGACAAGCACGTCGTACAGTGCGCCGGTGTCGTTTGTCATGCGGGACATGATCGAACCCACATTCCGCTTGTCGTAGAAATTCAGGCTAAGCGATTGAAGCTTTTCGAAGAGGGTGCCCCGGATTCCGACTGTGATCTTCATGCCGAGGAAGGCGACATTCCTTCCGCGTGCCATTTGAACACCCATCACGATCAATCGCATGACGATTAGGGCTAGTACGAGGGGGCCAAGAAGGGAAGTGTGCCGGTGAACCAACACGTCGTCAACCAGCCACTGGGTCAGCTTTGGAGGGGCAAGTTCGAGCAACGTGCCGCCGAGGGTAAGGATCGTGCCCCAAAGCAAACGGCCTTTATACGGCTTGGCGTATCGGAACAGCCGGAGAAGGGTTTTCCCCTTGTTGACGCACCCTTCGCAGACGTCCGAATGCTCTGGCAACGGCCGCGAACATCGAGGACAGATCCGTATGTTGTCCTCAATCTCGGGCATCTCTTTGCCTTCGATGAGCGCCTTGAGGCGCTTTTCGGCGCCGGCGACCTGAAGCGATCGCCTGCTCGTCGTCCGAATCAACTCGACTGTCGTGCCTTTGTAGTCGACGACGAGTGAGTTGGCATCGACCAGGTCTTCCAACCTCGGATTTGTTAAGTTGGATAGATCGTAGGACGCCACCAAGTCTTCGCCGAGCGGTGTCGTCTCGTATCGGTAAGCGCGAGAGTCGGTAACAAGCAGGCGTGACGCTCCGATCGCTCCGTCGTGCCGAAGATCGGCTTCCGTTTCGAATCTTGTGAGTTCAGACTCACTTAAAGGAATAGGTTCTTCAAGAAGGTCTGCCATAGGGCTCAAGTGACTCTACGAGGCGATTCGCAATGACGGCAGAGTCGGAAAGCACAAACTGTTTACCCGAAGCGGAGCTAACCGCGTTAACCACCAACGAATACCAGGGGTTCTTCGCTGACGTCTTCCGGGGCTGCCGACCAGTTGTCAGGCGTTATCGCACCATAGACGGCGTGATCCAGTTCTCCTCGATAGGCCCAGCCCTGGTCGCCGTAGCTCCAGTGCCAGTATTCGCTTGGATAGTTGGTGAGGCCATGCCTTAATAGCGCCTCAGCGAGGATGTCTCGATTCCGCCGAGCCGTATGAGAGAGCCCCACTGCGTCGAAGAAGAAGCCGTTATGGTCGCGGTGCTCAAACGGTGAGATGACGTCCATCTCTTTGCCATCCAGATCCGTCAGGGCGAGGTCCATTGCTCCACCCGTGGTGTGAGGCGGCGGGACCCGTACGTTCATCGGGGCGGTGAATTGGTTGACCGTCCTCCGCAGCTTCGTTTCCGACCAGTCAGGGTAGCGACGCTGAAACCGCTGCCACGTCGAAGCATACATCCGTTTCTGGATCATTGGCGCACGCCATCCTTCAACGACCTGTATCCGATATCCGCGCTCGATCAAGTACAAGTTCGCATCTCGGAGCTTTATCGCCGCCGTCTCGCGGAGCAGAGTCTCCCGCCGATAATTGAACCGCGGCCGATCCAATCGCAGTTCAGGACAGAGTTCGAGGAAATCTACAAGCGGTTCGCCGTTGTCGAGAATCTTCACCTTTCGAAGCTCGGTCACCGGCTCGGCTTTGCTGGGCATTCCTGGTTGTACCAGGGTTTTGAAACTTCCCGTTGACCGATCAGGTGGCTATGATGCTTGCGATACCGCGCAAAAGAGCGCTACCGACCGGGTTGCTTGCGACTCCTGCCGGTTGAGTTCCGAGTCCTCCGTACGGACGCAAAGTCGTAATGATCGTATCGCCAAATCGGACCACCACCGGGTCCTCCTCATACGTACGAACGTCGACGCGCCTTAGAAGAGTCTCGTAGGGGATTCCGAGCGAAGACAACCAGGCGACATCGATTACGCGATCGGGCGAAATCGGCAGAAGGCAACTCCAGCTCTCAAGGAACGGGAGATGGTGCCAAAAGGTCGCGTTCCGAAACTCGTAGCCGGACTCTCGCCAGAACGGTTTGGCTTTAGTTCCCTCGGCTTGGAGCAATACAAGGCCGGGGCGAAGTTCGGTAGGGGGCCTGGTTGCAAGGTGCAGCCGACCGGAATTCGCTTGGAATCCAAGAAGAAGATCGGGATCTTCCGTTGTCCAGGTCGCGCGATCATTTTCGCTTAGAGATTCGGTCACGAATATCGGCCACGAATTGGCCGCAGGTCCAAATTCGACTTCGAGCCGATAGTGTCCCGCCCGTTTGCAGTTCCAAACGATCTGGGTCAACTCTGTCGAAACGAGCGGTTCGGCATATACATAGGGGGTTGCGCCACTGGCAACGACCTGCTCCTCGGAATCGAGGACTCGCCAAACGACTCCGGTGTTGAGAGGTTCTTCCGAGTGAACGCCGACTTTCCAGAAAATCGTCCCGACAAACTGGTTGAATGGGTCCACAAATCCGGGACGGTTTCCGCCGTTGACCCAGGGCGGACGCCGGTCTGGGATGACAAACAGCACTGTCGGCCCGTTCCAAGGCGCACACTCCGTATCCGAAAACCTCTTGGCCTCCCAGTCGTCGAAGAACCCCGAGGTAGAAATCGGTGTATCACGCCATCCCGTAATCACATAACCGGAGATGTCGTCACGGGACCTAACCTGCTCCTGAACCGTCTTCCGAATAAATAGTGCCTTTTGACGCGTCGATTCCATCAGGGAACGGTGATGCTCTCGGGAAGGATGGAGGGAGAATCGATTTGACGTAAGAACTTCAGGAAGGTCGTATTGCCAACGCACTCCTTTGTCGTTCAATTCGGAAAGATTTGATGCCCAGTAGGGAATCTCGTTGCCTAGGGTGGCTAGATCGCGATGGACATCTGAATCGTTGAACTCTCCAAGCAGTAACGGCATCCGAGCTCTCGGTCCTGGCAAAAGCGAATCGAGAACGGCCGGATAGAACTGCGTGTCGCAGTAGGGGTGAAAGTCGTAATAGTCGCCGAACTCTCGAAGGTCTCCTCCGTACATCTCGGCGCCGCCCGAATTATCCTTCACGAGCGGCGAACCGGTCAGATTCTTGATAAGTTGGGTCAGTTTGCTTCGAAATTCAGGCGAAACCGTCGCCCCCAACTCGCAACCGACCGTCCAAAAGAGGATGTTATCGTGATGCCGGTACTGGCGAACGATCCGCTCGACTTCTTGAGCGATCTGCTCCTGCTTTTCGGGCTCTGGCGAAGGCGCCCAGACCGGGAGTTCGAGCCAAGCTTCCATTCCCTCCTCTTTGAGGATTTGGAGGTATCGGTGAGGCGGAACCCAGAGACAAAACTTGACGAGATTGAACCCTAGTTCTCGCGCGGCGACAACCTCCTTCCGGATGACATCGGAAGGAGGGTTGGCATGACCTAGCTCGGGATACCAGCCCCAGTGGAGGAGACCGCGTGGATAGAACGGAACGTCTTCAACGAAGATTCGCGAACCTTGAACGGATGCTCGACTCAACTCCGGAGCAGGCATGTTCAACGTTTCGCAATTGTCGACAAGGCAGACTTCGCCGAAGATCCCGCCAAAGGTGTGATAGAGATAGGGAATGAATCCGCTTGCTACGTCTTTGACCGGATACGTTCCGCCGCCGTTCTTAGTCACTTCGACGCATACTTCGACTCGACTGCCCATATAGGGGAGTAATGGGACTTCGAAGGCGTCCCAGATGCCGGAATGAGTGGCCACCAGGACATCGTCAATCGAGACTTCCGCGGCGTAACTCACTCCAGAAAACCGAAGCTTCACCGGCAGTTTGGGCACTTCAAGGGTCGTTCGGTACGTAACCGGTCCCTCAAAGATGACGGGAACGTCCTGCTTCCAAGCATGAGGAACCGTTACTGTTTCGGGATCGGATCCGTCGCCGTAGTCGATGGTCCATCGTTCGATGCGGTGCTCTTCTATGTCCCTCATTCGTTTTCCGATTCTTGCATAGTCCCCTTCGGATCGGGGAAAACTTAGATGAAATCTTCCGTCATTAAGCGTACAATGTTTGAGTTCGCTCGACGAAGCACAGAGTTTTGTACGGCATCATTGGGTGGTTTGCAAACGATTTTTGCAGTGGGCGGCGTATGCAGATCTTGTTAGCTCTTTTTTGAGTTGACGGAATGTTCTGTTCATGGAGGAGAGATCATGATGTTCGTTGTTTCACTGCTGTTAGCTGGGGCCCACGTAAAATTGCAGGGGCCGGTCACTTTTACGCCGAGCGCTGTTATCAATAACCTGCACCCGGTTGCCTTTGCGCCCGCTCCAACGGGGTCGAAGCTGATCGTCTGCATGGAGGACGGGACTGCCCGTATCATGGATGGCAAAACCCATCAGACGATTCGAAAGCTGTCCACCCATTTGCAGCCTGCCTACGCCGCTGCATGGAGTACCGACGGACTTTTTGTTGCGACTGGTGACGAGACTGCGAGAATCACGGTCGAGAGTGCGCTTTCCGGCGCGACGATTCGACAGTATCGGACCCATACCAAAGGTATTCAGAAGCTTAGCTTCAGCGTAACGCGGCAATACCTGGTCAGCACGGGAAAGGACGATCAGATCAACATCTACGATCTGAACAAAGGGGATACAAAAGAGGCCAGAAAGATCCTAGGCAAAGGGGCGAATTTCTACGGAGCGACCTGTAGCCCTACTTTGCCCTACACGATTTCCACCGGGATTCTCGGCCCAGGCGGCCGTGCATACGACATTACTTCCGGCAAGCAGACCGGATTCCTCGTAACCCAAGACGATCAGGGCGTTTTCGACGTGGCCTACAATCCCGCCGGCACACGTTTGGCAACCGCCGGCAAGAACGGCGAAGCAGATGTATTCGATGCCAGAACCCTAAAGAAGCTGGGCGCTCTAAAGGGACACCAGGACTTCGTCATGTACATCGCCTATTCGCCAAACGGAAAGCTGATCGCAACCGCTTCAACCGATAGAACGGTAAAAATCTGGAACGGAACGACATTCGAGAAAGTCGCCGAACTATCCGGCCAGAACACGGTGGGATCGCCGCTCTGCTTCACTGCCGATGGAAGCACGCTGGCAACCGTGAACGATCAGGGATACCTGCAGTTCAACAACATTACGCCGAACCAAGCTGCAAGTGAAAAGCCTTCCAAAAAGGGTACGAAGGCTCGACGTCGCCGCCGCAAGCACTAAGCAATATCGCCCCAACCAATTGCTGAAACCGGCCCCCACAAAACTGGGGGCCGTTATCAATTGGCTATCGTTTGATGAACAGATCTTGAGGATCGCCGAGCGATTTCGGGCCACCCCTATCCGGCAGCACGTACACTGCTCCGTCTGTATTGATCCTCAGCAATGCGCCACTGACTTTGGCGTGATACGGCTCTTCCGCTTGTACCGATCCGAACCACTCGTCTGCCAATTCCCCAACCTTGGGATCGAGTCTTGTTTCAGCCCAAGGTTTGATTGAGAGCTTGCCGGCGCGTACAAAATTCGGAAGGTAGGAGAAACTGATCCGAAATGGCGACTTTTCGCTACCGTCCAGGCCCGGATCGATCGGGAATCCTTGTCCCGCTGGCTGAGACTTCACAAACGGATCGAGGCCAGACGCATAGTCTGCTTGGTTAGGGTCATAAACCGAAGCAGCAAGCAGATTGGGCGCAGGCTGCTGGTCAAACTGCTCCTCATAGAGCGTCAACGCCACATAGACCTTTCTCATTCGGCCCGACTCGTTAAGGAGAAGACTGTTGCCAGACGATCGTTTTGCGATCGGAATGAGGATCGCCGCGGCCGCCGTCACGATCGCCAAAGCTAAGAGTGCTTCCTTTTGAATGCTGCCTTTGCGACGTAGAATAGGGCTCATCTTTTGTTCTTTGACTGACCCGGCGTTGATTTCGACCAATCCTAACAGGACATTACCTACCTTGAACGAAACGGTCACTCTCTTTCGCCCTGTCGGCCAAGCCGAAATGGACTTGATCGAAGAATCTGGAGTCTTTCCACCGAGGCTTGAGATTCAGCCGATCTTCTACCCGGTTGTGACGTTCGAATACGCCGAGAAGATCGCGCGAGACTGGAACACGAAAGATCCGACGTCCGGAAAAGTAGGATATGTGACCGAATTCGACGTGCGAAAGGAGTTCCTCGATAAATATCCCATTCAGGTTGCCGGTGGGCGTGACCATCGAGAATATTGGATCCCGGCTGCGGACCTCGAAGAGTTCAATTCCAACATTATCGGAGCGATCCGGGTCGTCGCGAAATACGAACCTTCAAACGACTCGCGTTGATATCGGACTTCGGATTCGCGACTCGGGCGCGCGCGTAGGTAGACTCGTTAATTGAAGGAGGGGCTGCCGCCTCTCGTTCCAGGAACAAGCATGGCAGCGGTCGCGGACGTCCAGACAGTCAACATCTCCATCAACGATATCCCTCTCCAAGTCCCTAAAGGAGAGATGGTAGTCGAATCGGTCAAGCGCTTAGGGCTTGAAATTCCGATCTTCTGTTACCACCCACGTTTAAAGCCAGTCGGCATGTGCCGGATGTGTTTGGTGGAGTGCGCATTTAAGATGCCGGACGGAAGCATTCGCAAGATGCCCAAGCCACAGGCCGGATGCACCCTGCCCGCCTCCGAAGGGCTCATGGTTTACACCGATACCGAGGCGATCTATAAGGATCGAAAGGGCGTCCTCGAGTTTCTTCTCATCAACCACCCTCTCGATTGCCCGATATGCGACCGCGGTGGCGAATGCCCTCTCCAAAACAACACTCTAGCCTACGGACCTTCGACGAGCCGCTACGTCGAAATGAAGCGGCATGCGCCAAAGGCTTTTCCGCTCAGCAAATACGTTACTCTCGACCTTGAGCGATGTATCCAGTGTGGTCGTTGCGTTCGATTCACCGAGGAGATCTCGGGCGACGCGCAGTTGGCATTCCGTTTTCGTGGCGGCAAAATGCAGCCATCGACGTTCGAAATGCGCGACTTCGATTCGAAGTTCAGCGGAAACGTCATCGAGATATGTCCGGTCGGCGCCCTCACCAATACGACCTATCGGTTCCGGGCTCGTCCTTGGGACCTTCAAACTCGTCCAGCAGTCTGTACCCTCTGCAGCAACGGCTGCAGCATCTATATGGACTACCGCGCCAATGAGATCGTAAGAATTAACGGTCGAACCCACGAGGGCGTCAACGAAGAGTGGACTTGCGATAAAGGCAAATTCGGACACGACGTCTTCAACGTGAAGAGCCGGTTGACGCAGCCGAAAGTTAGAAACGGCGGCAAACTCGATAAGGCCGAATGGTCGGTCGCTTACGCATCGATCCTTTCCGCCCTGAACGGCTTAACGGGAAGTCAGATTGCCGTCATTGGTGGCGCCAAGAACTCGAATGAGGACCTCTTCGCACTCCAGAAGCTGTTCCGAGAGCAGTTGAAGTCCGAGAACCTCGACTACCGGTTCAAGCGCGTGCTTCCGAAGCAGAGAATTGAGGAGCAACTTGGACTGCCAAGCTCCAAGACGCCGATCGCAGGCTTCGAACGTCAAAAGGCAATTCTGCTGTTCGGTACCTCGCTTTCCGATGAAGAGCCGATTCTTTACCTCCGAGTACGCAAAGCGTGGTTCAACCACGGCACCAAGGTCGTCGTGGCGAACGACAAGCCTACGGACGCGGATAGCTTTGCCCACCTGATCCTGCGCTACTTACCCGGCACCGAGGCCACCTTGGCCGGTGGTTTGGCAACAGCCGCAGGCTCGAAAGGAGCGGATTCGAGGCTGACCCCGGATTACGTTGCCTCCGTCACCGGCGTCAAAGCCGCCGACATCGTTGCCGCCGCAGAACTACTCAAAGAGACAGCAGCCCCAGTTGTCACGACTCGCGCGCTATACGACTATCCGCATGGTCAGGACGCACTAGAAGCGATCGCCGCTTATGCCACGAACAACGGTTCGGTATTCAACCTCTATTCGCTCCACGCCAACGATCAAGGCGCCGAGGAACTCGGGTTCCTACCTGGCCCGACTGGTAAGAACACCAATGAGATCCTTGAAGCGTGCGTGAAGGGTGAGGTCAAATTCCTCTGGCTCGCCGGAGTCGATCCGCTTTCCGTCCATCACGATCGCAAGCTGGTCGAGGCCGCGTTGGAGAACGTCGAGTTCTTGGTCGTCCAAGATCTATTCGAGTCTCAGTCGCAGGAATATGCCAGCGTGGTCCTTCCCGCTACCGCCCCGAGCGAGACGGAAGGGTCCTATACGAACCTGGAGCGACGTGTTCAGCGATCGCAGCAGGTCCTACCGATCATGGGAGAGGCCAAGCCGGTATGGCGCTCGATCGTGGAGCTTTCGCTCCGCCTGAAACCCGAAGCCCCATTGTTCAACGCATCCGAAGTCATGGACCGAATCGCCAGAGACGTCCCCGCCTTCGCCGGCGTGAGTTACGAGACCATGGGAGAAGAAGGCCAGTTCCTGGCGTGATATTCGAATTCTCCCCAGTTTCCGATGCCCGGGCGTGCGAGCGTTAGGCAAACCTCTAAGGACGGAATGGAGAACGGCCCAAGCGGGAAACGACACCCTTTACCGACGTTCGAAGGATATGCGCCCAGAAAGTGATATCTAGGTCGCGAAGGTTAGATTGACAACGAATGAAGGCAACGAACGAAGGCAACGAACGCCCCAATTTCGGGAGATTCGAAATCGAGCATTCACCATTGGCCTCTTTCCAGCCTTCAATGGATCCCTGCGTGGCAGCCTCCACAAGGCGGATGCGACGCAACCACTCCGTGGTAGGGAATTGTGCTCGCGCCGACCCACGGTAGTGCCGCCGGAGCGGCACAACCATGGGCTAACCTACGCAACCACTCCGTGGTAGGGGCCACCGGCCACCTACAGGGGCGACCGGGTGACTTTGATCTTGTGCTCGCCGGCAAGGGAGCGTGCTTCGATAGCGTCAGGGACTCGGCTGACCCTTACGGCGAATACGCCGGCCTGAGGCATGGTGATGAAGTTATCGACGAATGGGCTGGGTGAGCCATCTTCGGTCAGCATCAAGTCCACGAGCGGGGTCGAACAGAGGATCGTGAGGACTCCTTCTTCGGCAGTCGAGACGATCAGAGGCTCTGGCGAAGGCAGTCGCGCCGATTTCGGTTCGGCGAGTAGCTGCCAAGTCGATTGGGCGCCGTCTTCATCCGTTGCCGTCAACAGGACGTCCGGAACGGCCAGGCCGTGGATCGAAGCGTGAAGGACCGGCATACGATTGTCGGGATCTAGCTCGATATCTCCCGTCCACTCCATCAGGATTTCTCCGGTCGTCAGGTTTGAGGCAGTAAGGGTAACGGAGCTGAACCATGGCTCAAGGCCGTCGTTCATCGCCCACACCGTAACTTTGTCGCCATCGCGATCGATTGAGAGGAGATTGTCGTCGTAGAGTCGGCGCAACTCGTACCCAAGCGCTTTATAGTCGCCGTCGCTATCCAGAATTGCCCAGCTTTGGACTGGCCAACAGTCGTTTAGCTGCCAGATCAAAGATCCACGGCAGAACTCCGATCGACGATAGTGCTCGACGCCGAATCGAAGCGCATCGCGCTGGTTCAATTGGCTGTAGTACACCCAGTCTTCGAGGGTGATCGAGTCGGGGTAGTGAAGCTTGACGTAACCGTGGAACGTCTCATGACCCTTGCCGGTTCGATCGTGCCACTGTACGACCTTGGAGTGCGGATCCCAGTCGACATCCTCGATCGTCTTCGACCAAAGCGCGGTGCTGCATGAGGAAACAAAGCCGTATTCGCTTGAGAATCGGCCGGTGGAATCCGCGTAATACTTCCAGTCGCCGCGTCCGTGCCACACATCCCAGCAGTGCTGGTCTCCAAAGCCACCGGAGTTGGGTCCCGTCTGCTTTTCGGCTTTGCCGTCGTTGTTTGGATCCTCGCCGATTGGCGAGGTCGAGATATAGGATCGACCCGGATCGAGCTGCTTCACGATCTCGGGCAACACGTTTTCGTAGTGATTGACCCCGTAGTAGTGCTCGGGGCGACGCGGAGGTCGGCCCCAGTTGGTATGCAACTCTAGGTTCTCGTTGTTCCCGCACCAGATGGCAAGACAAGGGTGGTTACGGAGTCGCTTGATGTTCTCAGCGGCCTCCGCTCGGATGGTGTGCTGCCAAGGTTCGTCGTCCGGGTAGTAGGCGCAAGCGAACGGAAAATCTTGCCACACAAGCAGTCCGAGTTCGTCGCAAAGGTCGTAGAATTCGTCGGTTTCGTACAGACCGCCGCCCCAGACTCGGAGCATGTTGAACCCCATGTCTTTTGCCTTTTCCAAGCGATCGCGGTACTGGGCCTTCGAAACGATGGAAGGGAAGGAGTGATCGGGGATCCAGTTCGCGCCGCGAGCCCACAAGCGGCTTCCGTTCACGGTGAACTCAAACGACTCGCCGAATTGATCTGGCTCACGTATAAGAACCGTCTTGACTAGACCGACGTTGACCGTTCGGATATCTTCGAGGCCGATGATCTGATCGCCGTCATCGTCCAGACTGACGGTACATAGGGTGACTGTGATGTCGTAGGTCAGAGGCTCACGGGGATCCCATAGCAGCGGGTCCTCAATCGTAACCGTGGAGCCTGACTCGGCATCCAAGAACTGGTCGATGAACTCTCCATCGGGATCGAATCCGTGGATCGACACATACTCGACATCGCCTTGATGAACCACGTCGCACTTCAGCTCGACGGTTCCATCCGGAAGGTGATTCTGGGTGACGTGAACGTCGAGGATTCGGGCAGCGAATTCAAGAAGGGCGACGGGTCGCCAGATTCCGCACGACACGAGACGGGGACCCCAGTCCCAACCGTACATGTACTGCGCTTTTCGAACAAAAGATCGCTCATGGAAATGAACGGTGTCTTCCCGAAGTCCATCCTTCTCGAAATACGCCTTCTTACGTTCGAGCCCAACGTTTACCGCTGACTCGAATTCGATGCGGAGGGTGTTCTCACCGTTCACCAGTTTGTCGGCTACGTCGACTTCGAGCGGAACGAACATGTTGTCGTGTTCGGCGAGGAGAAGGTCATTCAGATAGATCTTGCAAACGGTGTCGAGGCCGTCGAATCGAAGGACACGATTCGGAAGGTCTGAATTCGGTTCCCATTGAAACGTCGTGCGATACGTCCAATCGGTCTGGTCGACCCACTGGCATCCTAGTTCGTTCATCCGTTCGTACGGGTGAGCGATAATCCCGTTTTCAACGAGGTCGAGGTGAACGTGACCGGGAACGGTTGCCGGAAGCCAGCCAGTGTCTACAGTGGCAACTTTCCCTCCGGGCCAAGTCTTTTCGGCGAACTCCCAACCGGAGTGTAAGTATGTCGTCTGGAGCATCTACGGTCAGTCTACACGTGCGGACGTAACCCATGCTATCGCGTTAACCTAAGGCATCGGATGCTCGGCAGCTTCGCGGGAGAGCATTTTGCCGTCCGGCATACCAAGTATCTCCTCCGCTCGCCAGCAAGCTGAAGTGTGACCGGCTTCAAGCGGGACCAACTTTGGCGCGGTATCGCACTTCTCATATCGAAGCGGGCATCGAGGTGAAAACGCACAGCCCTTTGGTAGGTTGGAAAAATCGGGCGGATAGCCGGCGATGGATTCGAGCCGAGTCATCCCAGCGTGCGGCAAAGCGTTCAGCAAAGCTCGCGTATAGGGCATCGCCGCATGCCGCAGGACACGCTCGGACGGCCCCTGTTCGACGATCTGGCCACCATAAAACACGGCGATGCGCTGGGAGATCGATGCGATCGCGCCGACGTCGTGGGAGATCAGCATGACCGCAGTTCCGTTCGTTTCCTGAAGGTCGCGAATCAGCCGAAGGATCTGGGCTTGGGTAGTAACGTCAAGCGCAGTCGTCGGTTCGTCCGCTATGAGCACATCCGGCTTACATGCAAAGGCGATTGCGATGACAACGCGTTGGCGCTGTCCTCCACTCATCTGATGCGGGTATTTGCGTGCGGCGCCTTCCGGGTCGGGAACACCGACCTTCTCAAGCATTTCGATAGCTTTTGCCCACGCTTCGCGCTTTTTCATGCCCTGATGCAGGAGGAACGCTTCGCCGATCTGATCGCCGATACGCATCATCGGGTTCAGACTCGTGAAAGGGTCCTGCATGACAAGTGCGATTCGGTCGCCGCGGATGTTGCGTAGCTGCTTCTCCGGCATACCGACCAGTTCGACGCCGTCAAGTTTGATGGAGCCGTTGCTGATCTTCCCTGGGGGTTGCAGCATCCCCATGACCGCGAATCCAGTCATCGACTTGCCGCAGCCCGATTCGCCTACGACTCCTAAGGTCTCACCGGCGTCGAGGTCGAACGACACGCCGCGGAGAATGCGGATTGCACCGAACGAAACTTCAAGGTCGCGAACTTCGAGCACAGCCATCGGATTTCCCAATGTACCGGTTTCTATCGATTCGCGTTACAACTAAGCGAACACTGACCGAATAACTACGTTAGAACAATATAACTGTCACTCGAACCTGTCGCGCAGCTCAACCATAGGTCAAACGCTCTACTAGGCAGAACAACCGAAAGAGTTTCTATGTCAAAAGCCTTGCCGAAAGTCCTCGGAACTCTGATCGTCTATGAACCCTGATATAATCGCCGACATGCCAAAGAAGATCCGAGTTGTCGTTGTTGATGACGAGGCCTCGTACCGAAAAGCTCTGGAAAAGACGCTTGCACTGATGGCCGATTGTGAAGTGATCGCTGTTTGCAAAGACGGCCAAGAAGCATTGGATGCGTGCCTTTCCGATCCCCCCGATGTGTTGTTGACCGATATCAACATGCCGCGTCTCAGCGGTATCGAATTAACACGCAAACTTCTCAAAAAAGAGAAGCTAATGAAAGTAGTCATCCTGACCGTCAAGGAAGATGACGACACGGTTTACGAAGCGTTCCGGGCAGGAGCCTTGGGATACCTCCTGAAGACTTCGACCCCCCAGGACGTGATCGAAAGTATACGATTGGCCGACAAAGGCGAGGCCAAGATTACGCCTCGCATTGCGACCAAGGTTCTTGAGGACTTCCGCCGCGTGAAGGAAGAGGACGAGATCGACGATTCCGAGATGTTCGTGCTGAGCGATCGGGAGCAAGAGATCTTGGATCTTGTCGCGATGGGCCTTCGAAACAAGGAGATCGCTTCGCGGCTATGCATCGCGGAGAAGACGGTCAAGAACCACGTTAGCAACATCTTGAAGGCCCTTCAAGTGAACAGCCGAACGGAAGCCGCCATGAAGGCAGTCAAATCTCGCCTGGGCGACAAGGGCTGAGATGTCCTTCACCCCTCCAAAGATGTCCGCCCCATTGGAGGGCCCTTCTTCGCCTCGAAGAAAAGCAAACCCTACCACGATCGTTTTGGTCGTGGTAGCAGGGCTCGCCGCAACATGCTGTGCTGGCGGCCTCATATTCGCGGCGGTCCTTTTCCCCGTATTTCGTCAAGCACGTCTTGCCGCGCGTGGCGCGATTTGCTCTTCGAACCTGCAGCAGATCGGCGTGTCGATCGGAATGTACGCGTCGGATAACGACGACCTTCTTCCGATTGCCAATCGCTGGGTCGATTCGCTGGGCATTTACAAGAAGCAGGGAATCTCCATGCGATGCCCTGAGGTTCGCAGCCGCAACCGAAACGACTACGGCTATGCGTTCAATATAGCGCTAAGCGGGAAGTCGAGGTCTAAATCGGACTCGAACGCCGCGCTCGTTTTTGACTCGACGATTCTTGCAAAGAACGCCAGCTCTGGGCTCGACAGCCTTCCGAAACCGGGTCGGCATACCAAGCGTGGTGGAGCCTACGACAACGTCCTCCAAATCGACGGATCCGTCCACTCCGAAATGAAATAGGTTGGCTGTCCGGCTTTGAGCCGGACAACGCCTTAGCTTCGCATCTTGTCGCGAGCTTTCTTGAACGCCTGGAGCGCAAACTCCAAGTCCTCTTGGGTGTGAGCCGCCGAAGGCATCGATCGAATCCTCGCCTTGCCACGAGCGACGGTTGGAAATACGATCGCTAAAGCGTACACGCCCTCATCCCAAAGCGCGCGCTCCATAGCCTGAGCTGCGCCCTCGTCGCCGACAAAGACCGGCGTTATCGGCGTCTCGCTGCCCATCGTGTCGAACCCTTCATCGGCAAGAGCCTTCTTCCACCAACGGGTGTTCTCCCAGAGCTTTCGCATCGGCTCGGGATCATTCTCCATGATATCCAGTGAGGCGATCAGTGCTGCCGCGACTGCGGGTGGATGTGCAGTGCTGAAAAGATAGGGACGGCCGCGATTGATCAGCCAATCTTTCAGGGCGGCGGAGCCGGCAATATATCCACCGACCACGCCAAGAGCTTTGCTGAGGGTCCCGAGTTGAATATCGACTCGACCGTAGAGGTCGAAGTGGGACGTCGATCCGGCGCCGTTCTTACCGAGAACGCCGCTGGCGTGCGCGTCGTCGACCATCACAAAAGCGCCGTACTTCTCAGCTAGCTCGACGATCGTGGGCAAAGGAGCGATATCGCCATCCATGCTGAATACGCCGTCGGTGATGATCATCCGCTTCTCGAAGCTTTGAGTGTTTTGGAGAATCTTCTCCAGCGCTTCCATATCCTTGTGCGGATAGACGAACCCGTCCGATTTCTTGTACTTTGCCGCGCTCAGTCGAACGCCGTCGATGATCGAAGCATGGTTCAACTCGTCGCTGATGATGACGTCTTTGTCTGTAACAACCGCCGGGATCGTGCCCGAATTAGCGGTGAATCCACCAGTGAACACGAGGACCGCCTCGGTGTGCTTGAAGCTAGCCAGTCGTTGCTCAAGTTCGTCGTGAATCGCCATCGTTCCGCCGATCCAACGAACGGCGCCGGCGCCCACTCCCCAATCCTCAATCGCTTTGGCAGCCGCCGCTTTGACTTTCGGGTGGTTGGCTAGTCCCAAATAGTTGTTGCTGGAGAGGTTCACGACCTCTTTACCGTTCATTCGGACTCGTCCACCTGCCGGGGATTCCAGAATCTTGGGGACCTTGTACAGGTTCTGATCCTTCAGCGTCTGGAGTTGCCCGCCAAGCCACGTTTGGAGTTCTGCATTCATGCCCCTAGTTTACGGCGACGGCGCATTTGTTCGCTGATACCGCCGTTCGGTTGGGTGCTGATAAGATAAGTGGGATGATCGAAGACACTGTCGGAGACTCAAGCGGCGCATCCGATCCTGTAAGGGATCCCATTGCAGCCCGTCAACGTGCCTCCGAAACTTCCGCCACCCTCAAGCGGATGCTGTCTGGCGACGTTCGAAATACCGGCAGCAAGTTCATTCAAATGCTTCTTTCTGGCTCCGGGACTACGAGCAGTCGTCGTTCGAACAGTTCGTACAGCCTGTTAACGATGCTGACATTCAGTTTGAAAGCGTCCAAAACGTTGTCCGATGCTGGCCTCGTGAATGAATCTAAGGAGATGCTTGAGGATCATCTATGGTCGATCGGCAAAACCGTCGGTTGGAGCGATGGGGAAAGCGCTGAGTTAGTCGAGTGCCTTGTCAAGGACGAGAGCTTGCCACCCGACTCCGATGCCGCGGTCGTGCTGGCCGGCCTTGCGCATCTGTTTCAGACTCAAGGGGATTATCCAGAATCGATTTTGCTCTACCGGCGTGCTTTGGAGATTGAAGAGAGGCTCCATGGACCTGAGGATCTCCGAACCGCGCGAGTTCTCAGCAACCTCTCGGAGACACTCAGACTTCAAGGGAAGATCGATGATGCGATCCCGCTCCAAAGGAGAGCGCTGGAGATACGCGAGAAGGTGCTTGGGCCGAATCACGTCGTTACATGCACCAGCCTGAATAACCTGGGTTTGCTTCTCCATGCGAAGGGTGACTACTGGGAGGCGAGGGCCATCTTCGATCGGGTCCTCGCGATTCGAGAATCGACGATCGAACCGGAGAACTTACTGTTATCCAAGACCCTGAGCAATTTGAGCCTTGTCGTGCTCGCTCAGGGCGACTACGTCACCGGCATCCCATTGCAGGAGCGTGCGTTGGCGATTCGAGAGAAATGCCTTGGCCCCAATCATCCTGAAATCGCGTCGAGCCTCAATTCTCTCGCCGTGTTGCTTTGGTCGCGCGGAAGGTTCGCCGAGGCCAAAGCCAAGGCAGAACGTGCTTTGGCGATTCAAGAACAGGCGCTTGGTCCAAATCACCCAGCGACGGCAACCTATCTGCGAAACCTCGCCAACATGCTTTGTTTCGAGAACGACTTTGAAGCGGCTAAGTTACTGATGGAACGGGCACAGAAGATCCGAGAAGCCGTTTTCGGTAAGGATCATGCCGAATTCGCTTTGAGCGTTTTCGATATGGGGATCCTTCTCAAGCGGCAGGGCGATATCGAAGGGGCACGGCTGCAGTTCGAAGAAGCGCTGGT
>Ga0364866_10526_pt1 | contig 22586 bp, 20 predicted proteins | sample ExccelAu500001D3_3_FD_206913 | JGI IMG/M metagenome (GOLD analysis project Ga0364866, IMG submission 206913) | Enriched cells from Trout Bog Lake Hypolimnion, Wisconsin, USA - BchlTB.Aug13.5000.01.D3 | ecosystem: Environmental > Aquatic > Freshwater > Lake > Hypolimnion/Profundal zone | place... | reverse complement strand
TTGTGGATGCGGACACGCAAGGCTCCTCGTCTGCCTGGCTGCACGAGGCATCGCCGCAAACACCGGTCTTTCGACTGCAAACGCCGGACGAGGTGCTGGAACAGGTTCCCGAATTGTCCCGACGTTTTGATGCGCTTGTAATTGATGGCCCGGCAGGGTTGTCAGAGGTGACCCGCGCGGTGTTGCTGGTCGCCGACCGGGCTCTGCTGCCGTGTGGCCCTTCGGCGCTGGACCTGCGCGCCGCCGCCGATGCCATTCGCGTCCTGAAGCAGGCACAGAACATCCGATTCGGCCCGCCGACCGCCGTGCTCGTGCCAAACAAACTACAAATCCGGCACCGGTTGAGCCGAGAATTCGTTGAAACGGCCAGAACCATGCCGATTCCAGCGGTGGCAGGATTGCGGTTACGGCAGGCGTATGCCGACGCCGCCGGACAGGGTTCGGCGGTTTGGCGCATGGGATCGCACGCACAGGCGGCAGCGGACGAAATGCAAAATCTTTTCAGGGAGATGGTGGAAAATGATCAAACGCAAAACGCTGACGCAATCTCTTCAAAGAGGTAATTTAAGCAAAGCGGCCATCGCGTTCGTTAGCGGATCGCCGGATTCATCCGCCGAAACAAATCGCCAGATGTCGGTTGAAAATTCAGCGGAAAACTCAAGTGACATTCAAGCGTTGCTAGCGCCGACTGCGGCCATTTTGGCACAAGGCACCGTTTCAATGACATTTCGCCTGCCCGCCGATTTGTCCGCCCGGTTGTTGCGCGTTTCACTGGACCGAAAGCTTAACCGGCAGCAGCCATTCACCCAGCAGGACATCGTGGCCGAGGCGTTGGCGGACTGGATCAAAAAGCTGGGCGATTCCCTTTAGGTCGGTACTAAAACCGTGTTAGAACCGGGTTGCTTGGGGAGGTTCTTTGCTCCCGGCACGTCAGCGTCATGCAACCGCATTTCTCTGATTTCATTGAGACGGGCGTGAGCGCCCAACCAACCGGACTCACCATCCGGCGAAGGAGACCGTTTCACCAACGGTCAGGCTCATGTCCCGTAGAGCGTGGTGCCATGAGAATGGCTCGCCACGTTCGAGAGAGGCTTCTGGAAGTAATCCCCGGCTACCAACCGGGAGTAATCGCCAGATTCTATCTCATGCGTTTAACGCGTCCGCGAATGCGGGCGAGCGGGACACGCCCGCCGCTGAAAAGCGGCAGGTCGGTCTTGTTCAAAGCGGGTGCGAAGCGGCAGAGAGACGCTTCAAATCCCCCGGCGGGATTCGGACCAAAGCCGCAAGGCCATTCGGGTGAAAAGCTCGACAGGTTCGTTTAACGCACGCTGGCGTCGGGAGCTTCCCGGTGGCGACACCGAGGAACCGGAGGCTGACAAACTCCGGGGTTCTGCCTAAAAAGCAGACCGTGAAAAGCTCAACGATGAGAGGGGCGCAAGCCCTTGCCAGTTAACGACAGCAAAGACGGAGCCAAATCGGGAAAAGCCTGACCAGGGCGGGTAGATCATCGCTTCTGTATTCGAATGATCGAAATCAGCGCGTGGTGGCGCGCTGGAAACTGTGCCGGAGCGGGAGCTTCGGACATGCCTGGCAGGTTCGGACGCAATGTCGTCCTACCAACGTGAGTGCTGTGGTGAAGAACAAGAATAACCGCGCAAGGAGTGTGGCGGCCGGAGTGGTGTCCGGTGCCGGTGTTGTTAACCGGTGATTCAAATGCCGCACTCTGATGAGAGTGCCTTGAGTAGGATCGGGCCGAAAGGCCCGGCGCAGCTTCAGCCGGCAGTTGAAGCGGCGTGTGCGCGCCAACGGGTGGTGCCGGACGCAAATGCACAGATGAAAGGGGTGACGGGATAAACCAGTCTCAATGAGGTCGTGGGCAGGCGGACGGAAAATCCGCCTGCCCATTTCCCGGAAGGGGAACTGCGTTCAAACAACCGATCCTGGGGACAGGCAACGGTCTTTTGAAGGCGGCGCAACAATTTGGAGGCTACGATGATGTCAGGATAGCAATCGAGGTTTTGCAGGCGCGCTACTGCTATTATTGGGCAACGGCAATACAGGAATACAGCGCGCGCGGGCGGCACGAAACATGACCATTCGCTCCGCCAGTCGCGCCTGTGCGAAAGCACCTATACCTGCCTGCTGCTGGTTTTGCTGGCGCCTGTCCAGTATGCGTATTCAGCCAATGCACTTGGCACAAAGGATTTTGGGCTTTCGAGAGGGTTGCGCCCGCAAAAGCAACCTCTCAACTTTCGAACAGAATAACGTCGTCTGGAGGCGCGTTATGTCGTACCAGTGGATGGCCACGTCGGTTGCTGGCTTCGCCCCACAACTGGCCGTGGCCTATGTCACCAACGAGTACTTTTCGCTTCCATTGCAAAATTTGTGGGTTGCCACCGACCATCGGGCGACGAGAATTCCAGTATTTTCGGCCGAAAACCGCGTGTAATTGCCCGTGGGGCGGTGGTAACCATTCGTTCCAGCGTGGCGGGATGCCTCTGGAATCCATGGTCCAAAGCGAAAAACTCATAATCGGGCGCGCCAGCACGGTTGTGCGCCAAATTGTACCATGACCGAGGATGCCCTCACGGCTCGTCCATGTGCCATTTTGGCCCACACATTCTGCTACAGGCTGCTTTTTATTGCATGGCTGTCCGCCGCCCATTGGCACCAACCCTCCGGAGAGCTGTGCTTCGGGCGCTGGGGCTCGGTCCTGAACGTGGAAACAGAGTGCCATCCCCAGTGACTCTCGGAGTTTCCCCTGCGGCTTTCAAGAGCACGGTCTAATTAGAAAAAGGGGAATTGATTAAAAAAATGGCTTGACATTCGAAACGAGGAAAATTTTACTCGTGTGTGCTCACACAAAGTCAACCTGGCGGCTTGAGCAAAAAGTCAAATACTTACGAGCTGCACATTCAGTTGGAACTTGTCTTCCAAGACCTGCTCCAATACTTGGTCGTGCCTTTCCATCGTGTGACATGGTGCAATTTCCATTCCTATATCCACAAGGGCTCCCCGAAAAAACCACCGTCCGAATGCGTGGTCGTGCAGGCCTTGCGTCATACGTGGCCGCAATTTCTTGAGAGTTCAACCTGTAGCATAACCCTCAAGAAATTCCCGGCCTCTAATATCAGCCTCGAACGCTGTGGACATTGGGTGGCCTTTACACTCGATAGCTCCAGTCCAATAGCCAAATGAGAAAATAACGCTTTAATCCATCCGTACTATGCTAAACAGAATTTCCATTACTTTTTTATTAATTGGGACGTGCTGCAATGCCCTGGGGCAGACCTTGATCAACGGGAGTTTTGAGTCGCCCGTGGTTCCATGCCCGCCTTATTATCTCTATGTTCCATCACAAGCCTCAATTACTTCGTGGACATTGACGGGCACCGGTACGGGCGAGCAAACTTACATCTCGAATTTCGCGGCGCCTGGAAGCCCTTACCCAGGGAAAGGCTCGGGGACTAATTCGATTCCAAGCTTGAGTGGCAACCAATCCTTACGCCTTAGCTATGGTGACACTATAAGCCAGATAATAAGCAATTGCGTGCCAGGCATCCCACTTAGTCTTAAGTTCTCGGGCACTCTCGTCAACGTTTCCGGCATACTGAGAGTATCGTTTGGGGCCTACTCAAATGATTTTACTGCGAGCGGATTGAATGCACTTTTGGTCATACCCCAAGATACCAATGTCTTGCTTTCTTTCTCTGCGATTTGTCCTGCTTATGACAATAGCAAAGAGGGAATTATTTTAGATAGCATTAGTTTAACGGCCTTTACATCAACTCCTGCTAGTTTATCCATCGCAACCTACCCTGGCATCAGCATAGTTGGCGTCGTGGGCGCGAACTATTTATTAGAATATGCAGATGCACTACAGCCAACGAACTGGGTTGCGCTCACCAACCTCACGCTTTCCTTTTCACCTTACTTATTTGTGGACACGTCTGTTCCTAATGGACAGTCTCGATTTTATCGGGCGATAAGTCAGTAGTGTGTATGTGTATTTTACTAAGAACCAACCTATCCGTTGGTGAGCAAACTGCGCTGTCTGCTACATTCACGATTGGTCGCAGGAAACCAATCTGGTTCTCGTGTCAAACCCGTTCTTAAAACAATCCCACAGGTAAACCGTCCAAAGGACTTAAACTTTCGAGAGGGGTGCGCCCTCAAAAGCAACCTCTCAACTTTCGAACAGCATAACGTCGTTTGGAGGCGCGTTATGTCATATCGTTGTGTTGCCACTTCGGTGGCGGGTTTCATCCAGCAACTTGCCGTGGCCTACGTCACCAACGGATACTTCTTCTACGTGGCTGGCCGGATTCCCGCTCACAAAGACCCGGGCAATACCGACCGCAAAATCTTGCAACAATACGACATCGCTGTATCGAAATGGACGCGCGCCCGGCGCAAACGCGAAGGGCGCGCGAACCTCCATTATCTGCGGTACCAGCACTTTTACGTCATCATCGCAACTCATGGTGTTCACCCGTTCTTTGCCGCCGAAGCCGCACGCTTGCACGATATTCGCCGATCTCCGATTTCATTCATGAGCTATTCGATCGGTTGCCGGCGCGCGCGCGGTGGCGGCGCGTATCACGCATCCGTTCGGATACACCGCGAGCGTTTCGAGGACCTGAAAGCCCGCTTCCAGGTTGCGGCTACTCATTTGGGCGTCGAGGAACTTTGCGCGCTGCTGCAAACCTTGCGCTTTGAGCCCTATGCGCCGGTGCGGGTTCAGTTCTGCGGCTTGCTCCGAGCCATCAACGAACGACGAAAGCTGGCCGGATTGGAATTGGTGCCCCTTTCGGCCCTGCGTCTTCGCCGTCGCCCTGTGCATCCGTTTGCCGGGCAGGATCAAGACGATTCGTCTGTTCGCTTTTCACTGGAAACGACGACTGATTTGGGAGAATGAATAAATCGTGAAGAGCATGAACATGAACACAGACCGCCGCAGGAATGCAGTGAATACGACCACCGGCCAGCCCCTTGCAAAGCAAGAGCGGCAGGAACAGTCTCCTTTGCAACAGCTTCCTGCGCTGCTACAAGTGGCCATAGACGGTCAGTCAAGCATTACGCGCCGACTCGTGGGAGGGTGTCTGGCTCAATCTCTGGGGGCTGTTCTGGTGGATACGGAACGCTTTTATCGTTCCTTCATGAAATCCTGTCTCGAATCGGGGGTGGCGTTGGCGGATGCCGTGGGCGTCGAGGAGCATTGTGGCCATGCGCGTCTGGATGTTTGGGTGCGGCGAGGGACCGATCCGTTCGATGAAGCGTCGGTCTTCGTGAATGGAGATTTGTTCACCAAAGAGGAACTCGCCAGCATCCCAGCCGACAAATTGGAGAATTTCTGCTCAAAGCAAGCATGGACGCAAGTGTGCGACGTAGTGTATCAGCTTGCGGAAACTGCTCGGATCGTGGTCTTGGGGAAGGACATTACGTGCTCTGTTCTCCCTGAAACGCCATTCAAATTCTTTGTCGAAATGCCCCCCGCGATGCTTGACATCGGAAATGGCGAATTACAGCCCGCCCCACGAACGTTGGGCCGATACCGTTATTATAGCAGCGGCTTCTTCGGTGATCCGGACCAATACCTGGACGTCCTTTATGTCCCAATGAATTCACTGTCGTTGGAAAGGGTGCGTCCAAGAATCCTCGCCGAACTGGTGAACCAGTACAAACGGCATCAGGAAGGCCTACCAAGATAATCGCGTAAATTCATATCAGCCATAAAAATGGCCCTAATGCCGTGCTCGGCATTAGGGACATTTTGCCGGGTATTAAATAATGCCGAGTCGCTGGGGTGATTCCTCGAAAATCAGAGGAATCACCCCTTTTTTGGCTTCCCTTCTCGGCATTATCCGGGTGTCGTTCCGGTTCAACACTTCAACCAATGAAAGGAATGACACTATGATTGTTCGTTTTGATCCGAAACCGGAAGAACTGCGTGATTTTCACGTGGGGCCTTTGGGGCCACACATTGGGAGTTTCGCAGCCCTGATTTCGCAACAGGGATACAGCCGGGACAAAGGGTGGCACAAGGTCAAGCTTGTGGCTGATCTCAGCCACTGGCTTCAGCGAAAGCAAGTCAAACTCAAACAACTGAACAAAGCGCGAACCGACGCGTTTCTTCGGGGGCGGTGGAGCAGGATGTCCAAGCAAAGCGGTGACCAATTGACGATGAGTCAGTTGCTGGAGTGTCTGCGGCAGTCTCGCGCGATTTGTGGCGACACACCCGTGCGGCGAGGCAGCATTGACGCAATGGCGCAGGACTACTGTACCTTCTTGCTTCAGGAGCGCGCGCTCGCGCCGACCAGTGTGCAACAGTATCTGCCCGTGATACGGCGCTTTCTGTTTCATCGGTTTGCAAACTCGCAAATTCGACTGAAAAACCTTTGCGCCAAGGACGTCACGGATTTCGTCTTGCACGACTCTTCCCATCGCGGGCGGCGTTCGGCGCAGCTGATGGCGACGGCGGTGCGGAGCTTTTTGCATTTTCTACTCCAACGGGGGCAAATCGCCAAGAATCTGGCTGCGGCCGTACCGGCAGTGGCAGGGTGGCGATTATCAGAGCTGCCTCGCTTTTTGGAAGCCGAACAAGTCGAGAGGGTCCTGCGGTCCTGTGACCGTCGGCGAAAAGTGGGCAAGCGGGATTATGCCATTTTGCTTTTGTTGGCCCGCTTGGGGCTGCGGGCGGGCGAGGTCGCCAATCTCAACCTGGAGGACATCGAGTGGCGGACGGGCGAATTGATCATTCATGGCAAAGGTGCTCGGGTTGACAAGCTGCCGCTGCTTCAGGATGTGGGGCAGGCTTTGGTCGATTATCTGCGCAAAGGACGGCCTGATTGTTCGTGCCGACGCGTTTTTATCCAGAGCCGCCCGCCCTTTGTTGGGTTTCCCCATCCCCCCAACACGGTCTGCAGCATAGTTCGCAGCGCATTAGCTCGCGCTCAAATTGAATCACGGCATCACGGTGCGCACGTGTTCCGGCACTCGTTGGCGACACGGATGCTGGGTAATGGGGCTTCGCTGGTGCAGATTGGACAGGTGCTCCGGCATCAAGGGGTTCAGACCACAGAGATTTACGCTAAGGTTGACCTGACGGCCTTGCAACGTTTGGCGTTACCCTGGCCAGGAGGTGTGCCATGAACAGCTTGGGACTTTACGTCGACAGGTATTTGAAGCTTCGTCGGCAGCTTGGATACAAACTGTGCGAGTCGGAGATTTTGCTTCGCAGTTTCGTGCGTTTTGCCGAGGAAGAAGGGGCTTCATTCATCACCACAAAGCTGGCCCTGCGCTGGGCGACACAAACGAAAACAGCAGTGCAACGGGGAAATCGACTGGGTGTGGTGCGACGATTTGCCGAATACGCCAGTGCGCTGGATGCGCGCACTGAAATCCCGGCACAAAAGCTTTTGCCTTATCATTTCAACCGTCGGCCTCCTCATATTTATAGCGATCAGGAGGTTTGCAGACTGGTGAGTGCCGCGTCTCGCATTGCTCCGGATGATGAATTCAAAGGGATCACCATGGGGACGTTGATGGGATTGCTGGCCGTTACGGGCATGCGCGTGGGCGAAGCGCAGGCGTTGGAGCGTAATGACGTTGATCTGCATCGCAATCTGCTGACCATACGGCGAAGCAAAGGGAACAAGTCGCGGTTGGTTCCGCTCCATCCTTCCACAGTTCATGCGCTCCAAAAATATGTGTGCGTGCGCGATAAATTGTTCCCGCAACCGCTGAAGCCCCACTTCTTCGTATGGGACAAAGGAGACCCGTTGGTCCATTGCACTGTGCATCGTTGGTTCTTTCTGGTTGCATGTCAGATCGGATTACGCCACCCCGGAAACAGCCGGGGCCCGCGCATCCATGATTTGAGGCACTACTTCGCCATTCGCACGCTACTGAATTGGTATCGTGCCGGGGCTGACGTTGAGGCGCGTCTGCCGGAACTGGCCACCTATTTGGGGCATGTTCATGTGCGCGACAGTTACTGGTATTTATCGGCAACCCCCGAATTGCTGAAGCTGGCAACGCTACGCTTGGAAGGCACTGCAAAGGAGGCAAAATGAAACTCGTGTTGACCTTCTCCGAACTGCTGCAAGCCTACTTCACAGATTATCTCATGCGGGAGCGCAACTTCAGCCCGCAAACCATTGCCAATTATCGAGACACATTCCGATTGGTCATTGTTTTTGCGCAGAAGCGTTTGAGCAAGCCGCCAACTCAGTTGGCCATCCATGACCTGGATGCGCCATTCATCCTTCGATTCCTTGATCACTTGGAAAACGAACGTGGGATCAAACCACAAAGCCGGAATGTTCGTCTGGCGGCGATTCATTCGTTCTTCAATTACGTGGCTCTTCAAGAACCAGCCGCCGGCGCTGTGGCTCAACGCGTTCTCGCCATCAAGAGCAAACGGTATGCAAAGAAGCCCGTAGAGTTCTTGACGCAACCGGAGATCGACGCCTTGCTGGGCGCGCCAGACCAAACAACTTGGCAAGGCCGGCGCGACCGGACCTTGTTGTTGTTGGCATTTCAAACGGGGTTGCGCGTCTCTGAGTTGGTTGGCTTGCGCCATCAGGATGTCGTGTTGGAAACTGGTGCTCACGTGCGGTGCATCGGGAAAGGGCGTAAAACCCGTTGCATACCACTGCGAAAAGATACCCTTGCCGCCCTGCGTCATTGGATACGGGAACAAAACAGCCAGCCGGACGACGCTCTCTTTCCAAATGCGCGGGGTCGTCCGATGAGCCGTGACGGGGTCGAATACCTGCTATCCAAGCACGTCGCCACTGCGAGTATCAAGTGTCCCTCAATCAAATCCAAACGCGTATCCCCGCACGTTCTTCGGCACAGCACTGCCATGCAGCTGCTGCAACATGGTGTGGACCGTTCGGTGATTGCTTTGTGGCTGGGGCACGAATCGATGGAAACGACCCAGATGTATCTTCACGCCAATCTCGAACTGAAGGAAAAGGCGCTGGCCAAAACGCAGCCATTTGCTGGAAGCCTGCGCCGATACCGTCCGCCTGATCAACTCTTGGACTTTCTCCAAAGCCTCTGATAATGCCGAGAAGGGAAGCCAAAAAAGGGGTGATTCCTCTGATCTTCGAGGAATCACCCCAGCGACTCGGCATTATTTAATACCCGGCAAAATAGCCCAGCTCGCGAAGGCTGGCGTAGTCCTTGGGCCGCTCTTCGGTTCGCCGTCCCATGATGATGTGGTCAATCACCTCGATTTTCAACAACTGTCCCGCACGGATCAAATCTCTCGTCACTTGAATATCGCCTGCGCTGGGCGTGGGGTCACCGCTGGGATGATTATGCGCGAGAACAATGGAAGCCGCGCGCCTGATAATTGCACCCGCGAACACTTCACGGGCATGAACAAGAATCATGTCCAGCGTGCCTTGGGAAATTATCTGAAACCCGATCATCCGCTTTCGTGTGTTGAGATAGACCACCTGAAGATTTTCCACCGTGTAAGCACGATTCGCCTCGCGCAAATAATCAGCAACTCGCTCCGGTGTGTCCATGAGAGGAAATTCCGGGAATGTTTCCTGCGATAGTTTCTGCGCCAGCAAAAATGCCGACTTGATGGCTGCGGCTTTGGACTGACCAACACCTTTCACCAATTGCAACTCGTCGAGGGATGCCTTGGACAAATTGGTCAGGCCGTCGTATCTGTCCATCAGCGCATCCGCGACCGGTTTTCCTGCCAGATGGGTCAGCAGGTCGGCGGCGCTGGCTTGCTCCAAATTTCCCATAATTCCCTCCGGCCGCAAATTGTAACAGCATCTCAAATCTTATGAAACTGGCGGTCTCCTTGAGTTTTCAAGGGGTTGCAACAACGATAAAACAATGTGCTGCATCGGTTGACTGCGTTTTGCCGCGTGGGATAATGGCAAGTCTGGAGGTGAATCGTTCAATTCTCGGTCCTTGAGTGGTTTCTGTTTTCTCACGGCAAAAGAATTTCCCTTTGAGTATTGGCTCGCATGAGCTGCGCAAAGGTGAATCTCTCTGGCGGGACAAAGTGTGCCGCCCAGGCACCCGGCAAAGAGCATGACAACATGCCATCCGGGTTCAACCGGTGGCGGCACAAGTGAGAGAACAAATGAAACTGGATGAAACATCGAACTTCAAGGGAACAGCCTTGAGCGAACAAACGCTTCGCAGTCAGGCACCGAGCATTTTTGCTGCGGGGCCAATGCAGGGCGTCAGCAGTCGTTACACCTTCGTGCCCACCGCGCGCATCGTGGACGGTTTGCGCGAACAGGACTGGGTGCCGGTTGAAGTGGAGGAACAGCGAATCCGCAAGGAGGCGCGGCGCGGTTTTCAGAAACACATGATTCGCTTCCGTCGCGCTGAACAGATGCAGACGCTGGACGAATGGAACGTGGAACTGGTGCTGCTCAACTCGCACGATTGCGGTTGTGCATATCAGCTTCACGCCGGAATCTACCGACGAATCTGCTCCAACGGATTGGTGGTCAGCGAGGGGTCTTTTGAGGCCATCCGCTTCCGCCATTCCAAGCTGGAAACGGACGAAGTCGTGCGGGCGAGTTTTCGTCTGATCGAATTTGTTCCGAAGGTCGGGGAGCTGGTCAACCGGTTCCGGGAGCGTCAATTGGAGGTCCGCGAGTCTTTAGACCTGGCCCGTCATGCGATGCTGTTGCGGTATCCGAGCGTTGACGAATCCCCGGTGGATGCGGAAACGCTGCTCAAATCGCGTCGCACAGAAGACGAAGGAACGGACCTTTGGACCACCATGAACCGGGTTCAGGAGAATCTCGTTCAGGGTGGATTGTCCGACTTTCATCGCGACCGTCGTGGGCGACTACGTTCGGTGCGGGCATTGCGCGGCATTGATTCCAAGGTGAGCCTGAACAAGGGACTTTGGGGATTGGCCGAACAACTCGCCAACGGTCAACCGCTGCAAACGGTCGAAGCGGTGGCGTTGAATTGATCGCTGGAGGTTCTTGCCAAGGTTACGCGGCTTTTTCGAGAATTTTTTGCCGGACAAAAATAAATTCTCATCCCTTTGATTCCGTGTTGCCTTTCATGGCCCAATATCGAGTCCCGCTATTGCAGGCTCCTCTGGAACGCCAACACTTGCAACCGGTTTGGCTGGGGTCGGGAATTTGACAGCGTTGCACCATTGAACGACATCCTCAATTTTTTCGCGTTGGTAAATCTTGTGAATCATCTCTGACGCATGGTTGACCAGCCGCATTGCCGCTTCGCGGGGCACTCCCGCACGACGAAGACGGTTAACATACGTCACCCGCAGACAATGGAAGCAGAGGTGCTCCTTCTTGACTTTAATGAAGAACTGCTGCCATCGGCGTGAGGGTTGGAAGGGAAATTCCAGAGTGAATTTCCTTTGTTCTTCCGCCAGTTCGGTGAGCAATCCCTTAATTGCGGCAGGCATAGGAATTGAAAAGGCCCGGTCCTCGCCGCCTTTGGGGCTGGGAAAAGTGATTTTGTTTTCCTGAAAGTTGATGCATGACATTGGGATTCGCGTCTCCCGAAGCCGACAGCCTGTATTCAAACTGATCTCGAACGCAGTCTGCATCCATTCTGGTTCATCCAGCAATGCCTGTCGAATCTCGATAATTTCTTGGTCGGTCAATTCCGGCTTCTTGGCAGCCTTGTCGCGGCGAATCTTGAGACTCGAAAGGGGATTGGCCTCAGCGTGGCCCATGCGAACCGCCTCCCCCATTATTAGGGACAGCATTTTCAATTCGAGGATGGCGGTGTTCCTCCCGACCGTTTTCCCGGTGCGTTTTTTGAAGGTGGTTCGCCAATCTACGTATTCGACGGCGCGGCGATACGTAAGCTGGCGCGGCGAGTGGATGCGCTCGTATTGCAACCACAGGGCGAGCCATTTCCAGGCGTCGCGATAGCGCTCCGAGGTCGCCTCGGTTTGGCAGTGCCGGTCGAAAAACTTTGGAACCCAAACATCCCAAGCGGCACCGTTTACCAGTGGGACTTTTCGGTGCTCTGCGGCTTCAAGCTCCGCTCTGAGCATTTTGGCCTTGGCGGTGTCATTTGGGTCATCGGCACGCAGGCCGGTGGATTTGTCGTGTTTTTTCTTGTCCGAATCGAGGTATTGGATATACCAATACGGCGAGCGGTTTTTGCGATATAAATAGGCCATGTTGCAATCATTTTGTTGAGTGCAAGTAGTGCAGGAAACTTCCTGCACTTCAATTGAATTGACCAATGAAGTAGGCCACTTTACACCACTCAAAACCACTATGGCGGTAACGAGGGTTCGATTCCCTTCACCCGCTCCATTTATTTACAATGGTGGGAAGCGGCATTGATTTTGTCCAAAAAAGGTGGAACCAGTGCGAGATCGTCAGGGTGTTCAATTACGCGCCCATTGGGCGGGCGGTTTTACCGTTTTTCCGAATCCGGGTTTAACCGGATTAAAAATTGTCTTTAATGGCCGGTTAAGACGGCTTCAATATCGTCGCGTTGCCGCGCACATGGGAGCGTGCTGACGCGGCCAATGGCCGGCCTTCCCACGGTCTGCGCCGGCGGCGCGGTCGGCGCGGCCATAATGGGTATACGCGAAGATGCGGATCGGCGGGGCTTGGCCGCCGCCGTGTGCTCAGCCAATGCCGCTGCCAGGAGCGTGTCGGATTGATTCACGAAATCCATTGCCATGCGAATGTCGTTAGGGGTTTGCTCTTTGCGGCCAGCCTTGTCTGCCAGGTACTTTGCACGTTTGGAAACTGCCTCGATGGAGGCCAGGTAACGCTGCGACCCAACAGCGAAAATCGCAATCGTTTCACAGTCATCATCGCTTGCGGCCGGCAGATTTTCGCGCGCCACCCTGGCCAAGTCTTCAACTGAAAGCGAGTCAGGGAGTTCACAAGTGTTTCCGATGGATTGGGCAAACAGTGGTGAATCCCATGCGCTCTTCTCGCATGGGCGCTTTTGCATGAAAAATTGCGGGCCGGAAATCAGACACACTTTTGCACCGTTCTCAGTCTGGCTTATCAGCCATGCCAGCCGGCCGGGGAATGCCTCACGCAGATTCTTTTGCGGCCAAAGGTTTTGAGCGGCCCACAACACAAGGGTTAAATCTCCGCTGCGCAATATGGGTTCGATCCTTTCGGTGATCTGGTTGTTTTTGTAGGTCAACCAGTTTCCACCCAAGCTCCGGCCTATGGCGCGAAAAAAACTGGCCTCGTCATTGGTGGGAGGCACTTCAATGAAACGGAATCGGCCCGGATTTTGTTCGCAGAGATTTCGCGCGGCGTATTTGCTTCCCAAGTTGGCATTGCCTTTGATCAGAGTAAGGCCGCCAGTGGCATCAGTGTACTCGATTGCTTCTTGGACTATTTTACCAACAGATGTGACCACGGGCGCAAGCTTCGATGCCGCCCATTGCTGCTGATAATCGCATAGAACGTCATCCAGTTCGTGAAAATACCACGGCTGGCAAACGACGATTAAGATTTTCCAGTGACGACGATTAAAACTTTCCGGTGGTTCTGGGAGGATGGGGCAGCGGTTTAGCGTGATGAGGCTGTGTGGTCTCAGGCGCGGAGCCGCACAACCATGATAGCAAAACAACAATACCACCGACTCATGAAAGAATATCAAAGCACCGAAAACGTCACCGCCAGCGCGATGAAGGCGGACATCAGCCGTCCGACTGCCCGCAAGTATTTGGAAGCCCAACAACCGCCGGACCGACTGCAAGTCAAACACACGTGGCGAACGCGCCGAGATCCGCTGGCGTCGATCTGGCCGCAAGCCGAGGCGATGTTGCGGGAGGCACCGGAGTTGGAAGCCAAGACGCTGCTGGAGTATTTTGTGGGGCGGGAACCGTGGAACCTGGCCGACCGGCATTTGCGCACGTTGCAGCGGCGGGTGGCCCAATGGCGGCTGCAAAACGGTCCGGACAAGGAAGTCTTCTTCGCGCAGGACCGGGTGGCGGGCAAGGCGATGCAACTGGATTGGACGCACGCCTTGGAGCTGGGGGTGATGATCGGTGGCCAACGCTACGACCATTTGTTGTGCCACGTGGTGCTGCCCTATTCCAATTGGGAATGGGCCACCCGTTGCCGTTCCGAGTCATTGTTGTCGCTACGGCAGGGCCTGCAAGCGAGCCTGCAACGGCTGGGCAAAGCGCCGGCCGAGTTGCAAATCGATAATTCATCGTCGGCGACGCACCAGATTGGGCGCGGCCAAGAAAGGGTTTTCAACCGGGAGTTCGTCTCGATCTGCGAGCATTACGGTTTGGCGCCGCGTACGATTGGGATTGGCTGTCCCAACGAGAACGGGGACGTGGAGTCGAGCAACGGACATTTAAAACGCCGGCTCAAGCAACATTTGCTCGTGCGCGGGAGTTCGGATTTTAGCTCGGAAGCGGACTATGATCGGTTTTGTCGGCAAGCGCTGGAACAGGCCAATGGACGGCGCGGGGAAGCGCTGGGGCGAGAGTTGGCGGTCATGAAAGCCTTGCCGCCGACGCGGCTGAGCGAGTACGAAGAGGTTTATTGCCCGGTGTCAAAATACAGCACGATCCGGGTCAAGAAGGTGGGCTATTCGGTACCGGCGCGCTGGATCGGACACGAGGTCAAAGTTGAGGTCCATGAAAGCGAGTTGCAGATCTATGCGGGGCGGGAGTTATTATTGACGTTGCCCCGGCAAGGCGGGGATCGGGGCGTGGTATTGGATTATCGGCACGTGATCGAGCATCTGCTGCGCAAGCCGGGCGCGTTTGAGGAATACCGTTATCGGGAGGAGTTGTTTTTAAGCCCAACCTATCGGCAGGCTTATGATCGCCTGATCGCCGAGCACGGCCCGCGCCGGGGCACGCTGGAGTATTTGCATTTGCTCAAGCTGACTTCCGAGACGGAGGCCGGGGCGGTCGAACTGATGCTGGTCGAATACGTCTGTCCGCCGTACCCGGCGTGGAGCGTCGACCAGATCCGAAAGATGTTGCTGCCGGCACCCCGCAGTCAAATCCAACTGGCGGAGTTGCAGCCCGAATGCCAATCCTATGATGCGTTGCTCAATCAGGACGCGGAGGTGTACCATGTCGGCTGACGCGCTGGCCCTGGCCTTTCGCTCCTTCCGGCTGCCGACGATGGCGGCCATTTGGGAAGAGAGCGTGACGCGGGCGGAAGGGGAAAACTGGGGATATCGGCGGCTCTTGCAGCATCTCTGTGAGAGCGAGGCCCAGGACCGACGGGAGCGGCGGGTCAGCCGCTTGCTCAAACAATCCGGGCTGCCCGATGGCAAGACGCTGGGCAATCTGGAGGAAGCCGTCCTGCCGCTGAAAATTCGCCGCCTGCTGCCAACCTTGTTGGAAGGCGGCTTTGTGGAACGAGCCGAAAACGTCCTGGCCTTTGGTTTGCCCGGCCGAGGGAAAACGCACTTTTTAGCCGCCGTGGCCCGCGAGTTGGTCTTGCGCCATCGCTATCCGGTCCTCTTCACACCGACCTTCAAACTGGTGCAGCAGTTGTTGACGGCGAAGAAAGAACTGCGCTTGGAGGAAGCCCTAAAGCAGTTGGATCGCTATCGGGTCGTGGTCCTCGATGATCTCGGCTACGTTCAGCAAGACCGGACCGAGATGGAAGTGCTGTTCACGTTTTTAGCCGAGCGGTACGAGCGGCGCAGCGTGATGATCAGCAGCAACCTGGTATTCTCCAAATGGGACCAAATCTTTAAAGACCCGATGACGACCATGGCGGCCATTGACCGCCTCGTGCATCACGCCGTGATTTTAGAGTTCAACGGGGAAAGCGTCCGGGCGCAAAAAGCGCGCGAGAAAGTGCCGGAGAAGGAAACCAGCCAACCATGAATCCAGACCCCCCGTTCGGTTCCACTGCGTCTTTGGCGCTGGCGCGCCAAAGACTCCGTTCCACCGAACGGGGGGCAATCATACCACCACAAAGATGAAAGAATTTACCCAGGCTACTGGAAAGGAATAATTGTCGCCGGTGGAAAGGAATGATTGTCGTTGACCAGATCTACCCCTACTTCAGTCAGCTTTAAGACAGCCAACGATTGAGGCTAGTTGGCAGAACTGGAAAGTGCAGTGCGATACCACCGTCCGCCGGATGCAGGAATTGGAGACAGAGAACAATCGGCTTTTCATTGCTGCCTATGGCTTGGAAGGCGAACTCACGCCCGAAGTGCCCGAGGATCATATTACCCTCGCTCGCGCCGATGCCCGCAAGGACATGGCCGCATTTCTCTCCTACGCCGTCGGTTGCATGATGGGTCGTTATTCGCTTGACCAGCCCGGTCTCATCCTCGCCGACGCCGGTGCAACGCTCCAAGATTATCTGGCCAAAATTCCGAAGCCCACTTTCACTCCTGACGCGGACGGCATCATCCCGGTGCTGGATGGCGAGTGGTTTACCGATGACATCGTAGGCCGCTTCCGCGAATTCCTGCGCGTGACCTTCGGCGATGCGACGTTGGCGGAAAATCTCGCGTTCATCGAAGCCTCACTCGGCAAGGAGTTGCCCAAGTATTTCACGCGCGAATTTTACAAGGATCATCTCAAGACCTACAAAAAGCGCCCCATTTACTGGATGTTCAGCAGCCCGGAAGGCAGCTTTCAGGCGCTGATATATTTGCACCGTTACAACCGCGACACCGTGAGTGTGCTGCTCAATGATTACGTTCGCGAATTTATCGGCAAGCTGGAGGAAAAGCACCGCCAGCAAACCATCGTCACGCTGAATGAATCGGCCCGTCCCGGCGACCGCACCAAAGCCGCCAAGGAAATCAGCAAGATTGATAAAATGCTCAAAGAGATCCGCGCTTGGGAGCGGGATGTCCTGCTGCCGCTGGCGCAGCAACGCCTGGAAATTGACCTCGATGACGGTGTGAAGGTGAATTACCTGAAATTCAAAGGCGCAGTGGTCAACATCCCCGGCCTGGACAAGGGGGATGACGACTGAAAATGGCAAAAAAGAGAGTTTTTCACATTTTCTAGCTTTTTAGATTAATTTTTCGCTTTTCAATACGAAACAAGTGTGAAATAATCACAGCACCATGTTGCTTTCCTTTTCCATCGAAAACTTCCGGTCATTCCGCGAAGAGCAAACGCTCTCCATGATTGCGAGCAACCGGCACCCTGACCATGCCGAGCATACTGCCGCCATTCCGGATGACGAAAACCGGGCCTTGCCCGTAGCCGTGATTTATGGTGCGAACGGCGCGGGCAAGTCGAATTTGGTGCGGGCTTTTTCGTTTTTCTGCGGACTGGTAACACGAGGCGTAGAACCCAAGAAGCCGATCAATCGTGTTTCTTTCCTTCTGGACAAGGAAAGCGGGGGCAAACCGACAGAATTCAAAGTTCAGTATGTCGAGGGAACCCATGTTTTCGCCTACGGGTGCCGCATCAGTGACACAATGGTGGACGCCGAATGGCTGAGTCTGCTTCGTAACGGGAAGGAGATTTCCGTTTATGAACGAGTCACGCGCAGTGATGGTGAGGTGACAATCGAAGCCGGCCCTGTTTTGAAAGACGACACCTGGGGGGACCACGCAAAGGCTCTTGCATTGACCAAGGTTGGCGTTTTGCCAAACCAGCTTTTCTTGCACGCCGCTGCCAAGGGATTGCGTGAACAGGACCAAGGGCCGGTATTGGCCAGCGCATTGCGCTGGTTTGCCGAACGAGTGGTTATTATTCCTGCGGATTCAACATTTGGAGCCTTGGCCCATTTGGTTGCGCATGACGAAAAGTTCACCAATTTTGCCGGTGAATTTCTTCGGCGCGTGGCAACCGGTGTTGACCGCTTGCGCGTGGACACGTCGCAAGTGGAGGAAAGTTTCTTGGGCGGTTTTGGGCGCGGCTTCGAACAAGTTGTCAGGGACATGCCGGCTGGCGAAATCGCCAGTTTTACCGTGCCCGATGGGACCGAGCTAATTGTCGAGAAGACAAAGGGGACGAAAGTGCAAGTTCGCACGATCAAATCAGAGCACCTGGGCGCTGATGGCTCGCGAGTGTCACTGCCGTTCTCCGAGGAATCTGATGGCACGCAACGATTGACTCATTTACTGCCGGCTTTGCACGCGGTTTGTCAAAGACCCGGGTTGTTTATGATTGATGAAATAGACCGCAGCCTGCACCCGTTGCTGGCAAAAGGCTTTGTGCGTGAATTCCTAAAGCATTGTGCGGGACATGGAAGCCAGTTGATTTTCACCACGCACGAGACGGCCTTCCTTGATTTGGATTTACTGCGTAGGGATGAAATTTGGTTTGTTGACAAGAAGCCGGCAGAAGGCGCCACCGAGTTGTATTCATTGGCGGACTATAAAGTCCGCACCGACCTTAAAATTGACAAGGCGTATCTTCAGGGTCGCTTTGAAGCCATTCCGCCAATTGAAACGGAGCTTCCCAATTGGGTCCGCGACATCATGGCGGAGATAAACCCGAAAGGTTCAACCACGCCCGTGACATCAAGTGAGCCTGTTAAATCGTAATCCTCTGTCCATCGGACGCGCCCAACGAACTCTGCGGGATGACCGTGTTTTCGTTGTCGCCAGCGATGATACTTATGCCCCGGAGGATTATTTCAAGCATTTGCCACTGCCACGGGTCAGGGTTGTGGTCTTGCCCACCCCGGCAGGTTCCGGACTTTCTGCGCCTGTCCACGTGGTAGATCGTTTGAAGGAGGCATTCAAAAACGTAAAGCAGAGAGCAGAGATACAAACGGGGGATGAGTTTTGGGTGTTTCTCGATACGGACCATCATTTCCTTGAAAGGAACTTGGCGGGGACTCTGGCGGCACTCCAAACGGCACGGCAGGTTGGATTCGAGGTTGCCATCAGCAATCCCTGCTTTGAGCTTTGGCTCTTGCTCCATCACGCCGATGTTGCCCAAGGAACGGTGTTTGCCAACTGCGATGAAGTTGCGCAACGTATCCGCGAACGATTGGGCCAATACAACAAGACTTCTGTGAAAGCCGGACAGTTTCCATTAGCTAATGTCCCCATTGCCATCCAGCGCGCGAAACATCTCGATTCAAGTCCCAACGCTCCCTGGCCGGCAACAACCGGGACACACGTTTATCGCCTTTTGGAAAGGGTCGTGTCCACTTGAATCATGAGCCTCGCAAAAATCCAAAACGCACTTATTCGCGAATTTGAGCGCAAGCGCGTCGTGTTCTGGTATGACCCGGAACTCATCGGCTGGCAGCAGGAGTTCGAGGCGCTCGAACTGCCCGGTGTGGTCAAAGTGTCGGTGCAAAGCAACGAATTCGGAGTCAAGCACCGCATTGTCCGGGAAGAGCCGGGCACAAAATTTCTCCTCTTCTTTCGCGGTCAAAGCCAGCCCGCGGACATTGATAACTGGCTGCTGGACCAATTGCTCGCCCACGGCGGTAAATCGTTTTCTCCTGACCGCGCATCGCTGGCGTTGCTGGAAGCCGAACTGCCAGAGGACTTCAAGGCAGTAACAGCGCAGCACCTGGAGTTCTTTCGCAGCAACGAACGCGTCGCCAAGCTCAAGGAGTTGCGCAAGCCGGAGGATTCGGAAGCCGATGTGCGGCTCAAGATGCTTGCGGTCGTATGCCGGGCCGAGCCCTCCGTGGAGTCAATCTTGCTTGCTCTTCTAAATGAGCTGGCGAAGGAAAAGAATGAGCGTTGGTCGCAAATTGAAAAATTTTCGCTCGCCGAATTTTTGTGGAAGCAACTTGGCACTTATTTTGGTTATGTTACGCCCACACCAGCATTGCTGGACTTCGTGCTTTGCGTGTTCCGCGCGGTGACGCCCCTCGGCAACAGTTCCGCACTGGACCCACGACAGTCGCAAGTGTTCCTAAATCGTTGGATGGACAGCGGTGAGCACCGCGAGGCTTTCGAGGCATTGTCGCAACGGGCCGACGGCATGTTGAATATCAGCGCTGCGCTTAACCAAATTGAGGATGTTCGGCCTCTGCTGGCGATTCAAACCTACCGGAGGATTGACCTGAAAATTCTGGCCGACCTGCGCGACGGCCTCGTGACCGGAGCACTCGCGCCAGCCGAGGTCCGCCAACGAAGCGACGCCCGTAGCCAGATGCACTGGGCGCGCTACGACCAAGGCGTCCAGTCGCTTTATCGCGCTCTCGGCATTGCCGCCGAACTCGTGGAAACCCTGCCAAAGCTTGACCTAACCATCGAGTCCTTCGACGCTGGCGTGGAAAAATACGCGAGCACCTGGTGGCGGGCTGACCAACTTTACCGGAAATTCATCTTTCACCTGAACGCATCCGGGCAAACGGCCCTACTTGAGAAACTGGCGGAGAGAATTGAAGGGCTTTACGTCAACGAGTTCTTGGGCAATCTGTCGCTACGATGGCAGGAATGGGTGGACCGCTGCACGCAATGGAACAGCGGCAAACTGACCAGCCAACGTGATCTCGTGCCGCGCTTTCTGCAACCACAGATTGCCGAAGGCCGGAAGGTGTTCGTCGTCGTGTCAGACGCACTTCGTTACGAAGTTGCGCGTGAATTGCTCGACTGCATCCTGCGTGAGGAACGTTGGACAGCCGACCTCGAACCGTCACTCGGCGTGTTGCCATCATTCACCCAACTTGGAATGGCCGCCTTGCTGCCTCACAAGACGCTTGAGTTTGCTTCCGACGGCAAGACGATTCTTGCCGATGGAATAAATACGGTTGGTACCGAAGCCCGGAGCAAGATTCTTGCGGGCGGCTTTGCTGGCCGCGCTGCCGCCATCTCCGCCGAAGCCTTCCTTTGCTTAAACTCCAAAACCGACGGACGAGACTTCGCCAAAGCAAATGATGTTGTGTTCATCTACCATAACGCGATTGATGCGGTCGGCGACAAACGTGACACGGAGCACCGAACCTGTGCGGCAATTGAATCCTCCATTGAGGAGATTATCAAGCTGCTCAAAAAAGGGGCGGCGATGAATGTCAGCCATTTTGTCATCACGGCAGACCATGGTTTTCTTTATCAAAACGAGCCTCTGGACGAAAGTGACTTTCTTGCAATCCAGCCCCCACCAGGAGTCCTTCATTACCAGCGCCGCTTCATCATCGCTCCGATATTACCAGGTGATACCCGACTAAAGAGATTTAGCGCCTCCCAGCTTGGTCTTGGCGGCGACCTGCAATTTGGCTTCCCCAAGGGCATTCAACGTTTGCGCTTGCAAGGTTCGGGCAGCCGCTACGTTCACGGCGGGACATCGCTTCAGGAAATTGTCGTGCCAGTTATCGAAGTGAAGAAACTGCGTGCCGACGATATTGTCCGCGTTGAGGTGGATATTCTCCGCACTGGCCAGCAGATCACGACCGGACAGGTGACCATCACTTTCCTGCAAAACGAACCTGCGGGTGAAAAGTGTCTGCCGCGCGATTTGCGAGCTGGTTTCTACTCGAAAACAGGTGTGCCCATCAGTGATGTCCGCACATTGAGATTTGATTCACCAGCGGAAGACGCGCGACAAAGGGAGCGTCGTGAGCAATTTGTGTTCGGCCGCGAAGCCGACGAATTCAACCAACAGGAGGTAATCTTGCGCCTCGACGAGCAAGTGGCGGGAACGACCCAGTTTGCTCCATACCGCGAATTTGGCTACAAACTGCGACGAGCCTTTGAAAGCGACTTCGACGACATTTGAACCAGGACACGCCATGACCCCACTTGACAAGAAAATCAACCTGCACTTTGCCGGCCTTGTGGTGCGGAAGGACTTGACCAAAACCGTCAAGGGCAACGCCATAGTCCCAAGCTACGTGCTGGAGTATTTGCTTGGCCAACATTGCGCCACCGACGATGAAGCATCGATTCAGAGCGGCATTGAGACCGTGAAGAACATCTTGATGAAGCATTTCGTTCACCGCAACGAAAGCGAGCTAATTAAGTCCACCATCAAGGAAAAAGGCCGCCATAAGATTATTGATAAAATTACCGTGGAGCTGAACGACAAGGCTGGTGTTTATGAAGCTCAATTCACAAATCTTGGCTTGAAAAGGGTGCAAGTGGATAGCGACTATATCAAAAAGCACCCCAAGCTTCTGGTCGGGGGGGTCTGGTCCATAGCAGAACTGACTTACCACCCGGTGGAGGATGTGAAGCAAGAGCCCTGGCATCTTGAAAGCCTCAAGCCCATTCAGGTGGCGCACGTCGATTTGGACAAGTTCCTCGCCGCACGAAAAGAATTTACTACCGAAGAATGGATGGATGTCCTTTTGCAGAGCATGGGTTTCAACCCGGAGATGTTCTCGCGGCGCGGAAAGCTGCTGCTTTTGGTCCGCCTCATTCCGTATTGCGAGCGTAATTACAACCTCATCGAACTTGGTCCTAAAGGCACGGGCAAGTCTCACATTTACTCCGAATTTTCCCCCCACGGCATCTTGATTTCGGGCGGAGAAATCACCGTCCCCAAATTATTTGTCAATAACGCCTCCGGCAAAATTGGTTTGGTGGGATACTGGGATTGTGTCTGCTTCGACGAGTTTGCAGGCAAAGACAAAAAAGTGGACAAAAACCTCGTGGACATTATGAAGAATTACATGGCGAACAAGAGCTTTTCGCGCGGCATTGAGATGCTAGGCGCGGAAGCTTCCATGGTTTTCATGGGAAATACC
>Ga0364866_10525_pt1 | contig 22608 bp, 17 predicted proteins | sample ExccelAu500001D3_3_FD_206913 | JGI IMG/M metagenome (GOLD analysis project Ga0364866, IMG submission 206913) | Enriched cells from Trout Bog Lake Hypolimnion, Wisconsin, USA - BchlTB.Aug13.5000.01.D3 | ecosystem: Environmental > Aquatic > Freshwater > Lake > Hypolimnion/Profundal zone | place... | reverse complement strand
GACAGATTGTTTGACATTTTTTTGATAACAGGGCTGAGGGAGAGATGTCGCAGATAATTTTCTTTATCGGGTTATTCTTTTGTTTTACATCTTTTTCTTCTCCACCGTTAGCGTTGGCGCTGGGGTTAGTCATTGCGCTTACGATCGGTCATCCGTTTAAGCAGTTTACCCATCATGTGATAAAATATCTTCTTCAGATATCTGTCGTTGGGCTTGGGTTCGGGTTGAATTTCACAGAGGTTATTAACGCCGGAAAGACGGGGGTGCTTTTTACGGTCGTTTCAATATCAGGGACGCTGACAGCAGGATGGTTGACCGGCAAATGGCTGTCCATCAATCGAAATACTTCATATTTAATATCAGCCGGGACAGCCATCTGCGGAGGGAGTGCTATTGCCGCGATTGCCCCTATTATCAATGCTCATGAGAACGAAGCGGCGGTTGCCCTTGGCACGATATTCATCCTTAATTCCATAGCCCTATTTCTTTTTCCACCTTTAGGCCATTATTTAGGACTTACGATGAAGCAGTTTGGCATGTGGTCGGCTATCGCGATCCATGATACCAGCTCAGTCGTCGGGGCCGCAGCTAAATATGGAGATGAGGCGCTTAAAATTGCCACAACCGTAAAACTGACCAGAGCTTTATGGATTCTGCCAATCGCGCTGGTCACGGCATTTGTTTTAAAAAAGAGCGAAGCCAAGAAAAACAAAGCCAAGATAGCGTTCCCATATTTTATTTTAGGTTTTATCGGGGCTTCTTTGATTGTGTTTTTTTTGCCTAATTTAAAACACGTGTATGGAGCTCTCGTGAATGGATCTAAGATGGGATTAACGATTACGTTGTTTCTGATCGGGGCAGGACTATCGCGGGAGACCTTAAAGAAGGTGGGCATTAAACCAGTTGTTCAGGGTGTTATTTTATGGGTATTAATTTCTGTTGTTTCACTGTTGGCTGTACGCAGTATTTTATAGGGGGATCTCATATGTTATCCAGATTGTTCTTAGGTGTTGTTAGCGGTTTTCTGTTAACTGCGGTCTCATTTGCCGGTGAACTACAGACGAGTGATTCTGAGTTATCATTTGAGATGTTTTCTCAAAGAGTGCTCGTGCATTATCCTAAGCTTAAAGCTGCTCATAGTGATGTTGATATGGCATTAGCACAGCAGATGCGCTCAAAGGCGGGGTTTTGGCCTTCTTTGGATCTGTCTGCTGGATATCAGGTCAGTAACGATCCGGTTAATGTTTTTGGGATGCTTCTTAGTCAGAATAGATTTACGTCTTCGGATTTCGATCTCAAAAGGCTTAATGAGCCTAATCGTCACCAGGATGTGTCAGCCGGTGTTCATGTTGAGTTGCCTCTTTTTGATGCCATGCAGACGATTGGCCGTGTGCGTTCTGCTAGAGAGAATTTGAAAGCTTCAAAAGCCGAAGAGGCGTTTACAAAGATGGAAGCGCTATTGATCGCGCAAGATGCCTATTTGAATGCGCTGACATTGGATAAGCTGGCATCCATTATCAATGAGGTGCAGAAAAATTCTGATGAGGACCTTCAAAAGGCAAAAGATCTAAAGGACAAGGGCATGATCTTCGGAGCGGATTATTATTCGGCACGTGTGATTTACGGGGATTTTACGCGCATGAAGAATGAGATTGCCCGCCAGAGAATGGCTATGACAACGCTTTTGAATATATTGATGGGCGAGTCATTGGATAAAGTTTGGACACTGACGGATAAGATCAAAGAAACAGAGGCTCCTTTGCAAGATCAGCAGAAGTTAATGGAAATTGCGTTTATCAATCGTCCTGATCTTTCTTCGCTTAAGGCGCGCATTCAGGCTTCTGGTTTTGAGTTGTCTCGAGAGAAATCGTCCTTACTGCCTTCTTTAAGCGCGTTTGGTGACGCGGCTAATGATAAAGACAGGATTAAAGAATCGGGAGGGAATAACTATACTGTTGGTGTCAAAGTTGACTTGCCGCTTTTTGACCCTTCGCGTGCAGGCCGTATTAAAGAGGCCCAAGCCAGAAAAGAACAACTGGAACATAATGTGCAGATTCTTAAAGACAGTATTGAACAAGACATTGCCCAGGAGGTCGCACGGTACGACACATTTCGGGATAACATGGCTGTCCTCAAGGGTATGACTGACGATGCAAAAGAAGCTGTGTCGCTTGTCGTTCCCCTTTATAGCGAAGGACGCAAGACCATTGCGGATCTCCTGGAGGTCCGCCGTACTTATCTGCAATCAGCACAGGAACATAATAAGGCTTTGATGGGGATATCCTTGTCAGAGGCGCGATTGCTCTTTTTGACAGGCCAGTTAAATGAGGATGAAGTGAAAAAATTGTCACAAGGACTAGGGGTATGAGCGCGCATCAAGAAGGTTTTATTGCCCGGGTTGTGGGAGTTTTTATTAAGTCAAAAGTGACCCCGCTTATTATTGGGTCCTCGATCTTTCTTGGGTGTATGGCTGTCATTAACCTGCCGAGGGAAGAAGAGCCTCAGATCTCTGTACCGATGTTTGATATCTTTGTTTTATATCCCGGAGCGACAGCGCAGGAGGTTGAGCGGCGCATCGTCAATGTCGGTGAACGTAAACTCTGGGAGATCAAAGGGGTTGAATATGTTTATTCCATGACCCAGGCCGAAGGCGCAATGATTACCGTACGCTTTAAGGTCGGCGAAGATATTGAGAAAAGCCTCATCAAGCTTTATACGAAAGTCAATTCCAATCTTGACGTTCTTGCCCGTGGAGGTTCTCAACCGTTCATTAAGATCCGTTCGATCGATGATGTTCCTATACTGACATTGACATTTCATGGCGGGCAGGGCGGTCCTATTCATTTAAGGAAGGTCGTGTCAGATGTTCAAAATGATATTAGCTCGATCCCTGATGTATCTGATATCAATATTACAGGTGGCCGCAAACGGCAATTCCATGTGTATCTTGATGGGGTGAAGTTAAATGAGCGGTTTCTTGACCCTCTTGAAATAAGCCGGTTGATCAAGCAGGCCAATGTGAAGGTTTCGGCCGGTCATCTGGAGACCAGCCCTGAGATCATCAATGTCCAAGCTGACGGTTTCTTTAGCTCTAAAGAAGACCTTGAGAATTTGGTGATCAGCGTGAGTCAGGGAGGGCCGGTTTATTTGAAAGATGTTGCCAAGATTGTTGACGGTCCGGATGAAGACGAGAACGCCGTGAACATTCGTTATGGTCCTGCGAACAAGTCTGGTGCTAGGGGGCCGTTTGATGCCGTTACGCTTTCTGTTTCAAAAAGGAAAGGATCTAATGCCTCGCGACTGTGTGAAAAGATCCTAAAAAGAGTTGAGGACCTGCGTGGAAATGTCATTCCCGCAGATATTGTCTATACCGTTACTCGTAATTATGGCCAAACAGCAGATGAAAAGTCTAACGAACTTCTTTTTCATATGTTGATGGCCGTTGTTGCCGTTACTCTTTTGATGGCCCTGGCATTAGGTTGGCGTGAGTCAGGGGTTGTGGCTATAGCCATCCCGATGACACTATCGTTAACGTTAGCAGGGTTTTATTTCCTTGGTTTCACATTAAACCGGATCACTCTTTTTGCGCTGATCTTTTCCATTGGTATTCTGGTCGATGATCCCATCGTGGGGGTAGAAAATATCGTCAGACATCTTCGCATGGCTAAGAACAGGGGGCGCGAGGTATTGGATGTGACGATCGAAGCTTTTAAGGAAGTTCAAAGCCCCCTTATTCTGGCGACCCTTACCGTGATCGCAGCTATTTTGCCGATGGCCTTCGTGAGTGGTCTTATGGGGCCGTATATGCGTCCGATCCCGATTGGTGCCAGCATGGCCATGGTGTTTTCCATGATGGTTGCGTTTATCGCAACACCTTGGGCGGCGTATAAAATACTTGGGAAGGCCAAACAGCAAGGTAAGCTTAAAGGTCATGGGGACCATGGCGAACCAGATGATCTTTTGACGAGGGTATACCGCTCGTACATGAAACCGTTGATCTATAGTTCGAAGGTCCGAAAATGGTTTATCATCGCTCTTTTGGTAATGCTGGCTGGTGCGATTATGCTTGTTGGGCTCAAACTCGTCAAAGTCAAGATGCTCCCCTTTGATAACAAAAATGAGTTTCAAGTGGTCTTGGATATGCCGGAAGGGTCATCTTTGGACCAAACGAAAGCGGCTATCAATGAGCTGGCAGACTATATCAGTAAAACACCTGAAGTAAAGAACATCACCGCGTATGTTGGGACGAGCGCTCCTTATAACTTTAATGGTCTGGTCCGCCATTATTTCCTGCGGTCCAAGCCGTGGCAGGCGGATCTTCAGGTCAACTTAAGTTGCAAGGGCCAACGTAAGCGGCAAAGCCATGCGATTGCAGATTCCGTCCGTCCAAGGGTCCATGAGATTGTTTCAAAATACGGCGGACATGTTCAAGTCGCAGAAGTCCCGCCAGGGCCTCCGGTACTCTCAACGCTTGTGCTGGAAGTGTACGGTCCGACATTGGAGGGGCAGCGAAAACTTGCCGGCGAGGTGGAGTCGCTTCTTAACAGCAATTCCGGTGTTACAGATGTTGACAATTATGTTGGGCGGCCAGAAAAAATGGACAGTTTGAAGATCGACAAAGAGAAATGCTCTTTGAACGGGGTCCCAGTGGATTCTGTAGCCGCCATTATTTCTGACACGATTCAAGGAAGCGTGATTGATTTGGCCCATCTTTCTCATGAAAATGAGCCGGTAGGGATCGTCATGAGATTGCCCAAAGCACAAAGGGAAACATTGGAGGCAAGCTTAGGTTTAACAGTTCTGTCCAGGTTTGGCAGACGGATTCCAATCAAGGAACTGGTTACAGAAGAGAAAACTTTTAAAGATCTTATGATCTATCACAAAAATCTTCAACGAGTGGCCTATGTGATCGGCGATGTGCAGGGCCGGTTCGATAGCCCGGTTTATGCGATGATGGATTTGAACGGTGGTCTTAAAAAGCTGCCGCAGAAACCGGATCTTTTGTTCACGGGCCAGCCTGAAACCAATGACCGCTGGTCTATCAAATGGGATGGGGAATGGCAAATCACGTTTGAAGTGTTTCGTGATCTGGGGATCGCATTCGCGATTGTCCTGATATTGATCTTTACCCTTGTTGTGGGCTGGTCCCAGTCGTTTAAGATACCGTTTATTATTATGCTTCCGATCCCTTTGACCTTGATCGGGATTTTGCCTGCTCATTGGATGACGGGGATGTTCTTTAGCGCAACCTCCATGATCGGCATGATCGCGGGGGCTGGCATCGTTGTGCGTAATTCAATCATCCTTGTAGACTTTATTCAGTTACGGGTCAAAGAGGGCCTGCCGTTGGAAGAGGCGGTCATTGACGCGGGGGCCAAGAGATTCCGTCCCATGCTATTGACAGCGGGGGCGGTTGTCATCGGGGCATCAGTGATTTTGTTTGATCCGATCTTTCAAGGTCTTGCGTTGTCCTTGATGGCGGGTGAGATTGCTTCGACACTTTTGTCGAGGACAGCGATACCGGTGATCTATTACATGCTCATGAGACCAAAGCCGGGAAATTCACAGTTACCAAGCACATCCGGGGAACTCTTGTCACGGATCAAATCCAAGCTTAACACATTTTTACACCTTAACCAGTGGTCTGAATTCAGGGAAGTATTATAGTGTCCAAATTATTTAAGCTTGCGGGATTGTGACGCTGAAGGTTGATCCTTGGCCGACCTTCGAGATGACCCAGACATCGCCGTGATGGGATTCAACGATATGTTTGACAATCGAAAGTCCCAAACCGGTGCCGCCAAGATCACGAGAACGGGATTTTTCAACTCGATAAAACCGTTCAAAGATCTTTGAGGTATCATTCGGGGGGATGCCGATGCCGGTGTCCGTGATGTCAATTTGAACAAGGTCATTTTTTAATGAAATTTCGATGATTATCCCTCCGGTGCTGGTATATTTCACGGCATTATCCAAAAGGTTTAATAGTACCTGTGTGATCCTTTTTTCATCAGCCAGGATTTTAGGAATATTGTCAGAAAGATGAATAGATAGAGACAGTCCCTTGTCCTTGATTGATTTCTCAAAAATTCCCACACAGCGTTTTAGGATGGGTTTAATATCCAGCGGGGTCAGCGATATTGTCATCTTGTTGGATTCGATGGCGGCAAGGTCTAACAGATCGTTGATCAAGGATTCCAGACGGCTTGAGTTTTGATGGATAATGTTAATAAATTCTTTAGCGCGGTCTTTATCTTCAAGACCTCCTTCCAGAAGTGTTTCAGAATAGCCTTTGATGCTGGTAACCGGGGTGCGCAGTTCATGGGAGACATTGGCCATGAAATCCTGACGCGTTCGTTCTAGCTTTCGGACCTGTGTGATATCGTGAAAAACCAGCACGGCTCCCATTAATGTGTTATCCCTGATGATGGGTACCGCATTGATGCGAAGGATTTTTGATTGCGGATAAGAGATGTCAACCTCTTCGCTGACAAGGAGTTGCCTGTTTTTAATGATCCGGTCAACAATGTCCTGGATTTGAGGGTTGCGGATGACCTCGATGGAAGCTTTCTGTTCAGGATCAAAATCAACCAGGAACAGTTTTCTTAACGAAAGGTTCATTAAGATAACGCGCCTTTTTTCATCTACTACCATTAGACCTTCAAACATGCTGGAAATAACGGCGTTCAGCTTAAGTGTTTCTTTACGGATCTCATCGATTTTGTCTTGTATTTGATTAGACATGTAGGATAGCGCACGGGCCATATCACCAACCTCGTCATTGGAATAAATGTAGGGCTTTTGAGAAAAATCGCCTTTGGCCATGGATTTGGCAATGCTAGCCATGGCTACCAGTGGACGGGTGACGACAAGTGAGATGATGTAGGTAAACCCCAGGCTTAGGATGAATATTAGAATCAGTGAACCAATGATGGTTTTTTGCTGGGCTTCTTCGAGGACATCAATATAGGATATCGGCACCGCATATCGTAAGAACCCTGCAGGGTGGTCTTTGCCGAAAATAACGGCCATATAAAGCAAGTAGCGTCTAATCGTTTTGCTGTAGCGTTTACTGCTGCCCAACCCGTTGAGTAGAGCTTGCTGAATCTCAGGTCGATGTAAATGATTTTCGATGTGGTTTAGTTCGTATGGTTTTAAATAGCTGTCAGCTAAAACAGTGCCATCCATGGCGATAATGGTTGTTCTTAAATTTTGCTGTTGGCCGATGGTGTTGGCGAGTGTCATTGGATCAGAAAGGGTATTTTGCGGGCCAAGCTGGCTTTCAAGAAAGTTTTTCCCTAAGGAGAGTCTGTACTTGAGGCTGGTTTTAAGGTCGTTTTCAAAGCTTTCTGTCAGGCGGGAGCTTAAATAAAAATAACTAATAAAAAGACCTAAAACGACGGCGCAGCAGAAAATAAAAGTTAGTTTCCAATGGAGTTTAATTTTCATGATTTTTTTTGGTTTGGGATATTTATTTAAAAAATTGGAAATAATGGGCTACCCCATAGGCGATGGCTGCAAAGACCGCGGAACAAGGTATGGTGATAATCCATGCCCAAACAATCCGCCGGGCAACGCCCCATTTAACAGCGCTAAACCGTTTGAGCGCTCCAACGCCCATAATGCCTCCGGTAATTGTGTGCGTGGTGCTCACGGGGATGCCTAATGCCGAGGCAAGATATAGCAAGGTGCCTGCCCCGGACTCGGCACAGAAGCCGTCGATGGGACGAAGTTTAACGATTTTTTGTCCCATGGTCTTAACGATGCGCCAGCCTCCGCAGATAATTCCCAATGTAAGTGTTGAATAACAAGCCAGGACGACCCAAAAAGGGATAAAGAATTTATCACCCAGGATCCCCGCGCTAAACAGAAGACTGGCAATGATGCCCATGGTTTTCTGGGCGTCATTGCCACCGTGGCCCATACAGTATATGGCTGTTGAGAAAAGCTGGCCCTTTCGAAATATTTGATCGATTTTGCGGGGAGTGAATTTTCGGAAGAACACATACGCAAGGATTCCGTAAATAAGGCCCAAGGCCAATCCCATTAAGGGGGCGAGGAAAATAAATATAATGACCTTGGTAATGCCGGGCATCAAGAGGGCGCCGGGGCCGGCTTTGACCAAAGCGGCGCCTATCATGCCTCCAATCAAGGCGTGAGAGGAGCTGGTAGGTAATCCAAAATACCAAGTGATGAGATCCCATCCGCAAGCGCCAATCAGCGCTCCAAAAACAAAGGTCTGGTCAACAACATGGATATCAATGATGCCTTTGCCGATGGTGTTGGCTACATGAAGCCCAAAAAAGAAAAAAGCGCTGAATTCAAAAATAGCAGCCCAGACAACGGCCAAGCGCGGAGAAAGAACCCTGGTTGAGACGATGGTGGCGATCGCGTTGGCAGAATCATGAAAGCCGTTTAAGAAATCAAAGCTCAACGCGAGCCCAACGAGAAAGATAATCTGAACAGGGATAGGCATTGGTTTTAGGCTTGTTTAACTAAAATAGATTCCACCGTATTGGCGACATCTTCGCAAATGTCTAACACGGTTTCCGCGTCTTGGTAAATTTCTTTCCATTTAATGATTTCAATGGCTGACTTTGTTTCAAATATTTCTAACAGCATGGCGTCGCGCATGGCATCACCGACATTTTCCAACCGATTGACCTCGACGCAGGAGGCCAGGACTTCCTTCGTGCCGTTTTTGACCCGCATACCCTTGACAGCTTTGGCCACCGCTGTTACGGATTCATCAATGACGCGGGAGAATTCCATTAAATGTTTATCGCCTCCGGGGATTTTATAGACTTTGATACGCACAACCAGGGTGTTGATCATATCCATAATATCGTCTAATTCTTTGGTCAAGGTGTAAATGTCTTCACGATCAAAGGGGGTGATGAAAGATTTATTCAGTTGAGCGATGATGGTGTGGGTTGTGTTGTCGGCTTGATGCTCAAGATGATCAATGGTCCGGTAAGCGGACTCTTCAATAAGGCCGGGGGTGGCGACAATTTCTTTAAATTTTTTGGCGCCTTGGATCGCGTAGTCTACTTGCTCTTCAAAAAGGGTGAAGAAATCAAATTCTTTGGGAAATAGAAAGTTTAAGAGCATAGAAGATCCTCATGTTGATGGAAATTGAAATCAATAGCGTAAATTGGATATAGTTTTATATCCTTTTTTAGGGCAATCGTCAAGAAAACTTAATATAATCCTAATTTTTCCTTAAATATGGGGAGTTTATATTAAAAGTTCTGTGGCTTAATGTATTTTGACGGAGTACAGTATTTTTTTAACTTCTTTATTATAAGTCATCTACAAGGTCGCGAAACAATATCTTACACCAAGAAAAATTGGCAATTAAAGAATCCACATGGTACACTTTCTTCGTCGTAGTAAAAATCCACGGAAATCAAATGAGTACTATTACATTTCGTAAATCTTTCTTTTTTCGCTTAATCGCGATCACGGTCTTGGCAGCGTTTGCTTTGTTGCTCCCGGTCCAGCCCAGTTTCGCGCAGGTGGCCATTGTTATGCCTCCTGCCGGCCAGATGATCCATATTACCAATCATTTTGAGCCTCCCCAGATGTTGGGGATTAAGGTCGACCTTAAGGACCCGTTTAGTTTCGACTTTATCATGGACAGGGGTCAAATCCCCATGCCTGAGGATGTCCAGAAAGAGGAATTTAATAAAATCATCAAATACTTCCTAGTTTCACTTACCATGCCGAATTCGGACATGTGGGTTAACCTTTCTCCTTATGAATCCAAGCGCCTCATCCCCGAAGTATTCGCGCAAACTGAAATGGGCAGGGACCTTCTGGCCCAGGATTATATTCTTAAGCAATTTACCGCCTCTCTAATGTATCCGGAAGGCGGATTAGGCAGGAAGTTTTGGGACGCAGTTTATGCCCAGGCCCGTAAGCGCTTCGGTACCACAGAAATCAACATCAATACCTTTAATAAGGTATGGATCGTGGCTGACCACGCGGATGTTTATCAGAAAGATGACACTGCTTTTTTAATAGGCAGTCATCTGAAGGTCATGCTGGAACAGGATTATAAGGCCATTGAGAAAAACAAGGCGATGTTTGGATCTCCCAAAACTATTGATAGAGATGAAGCCAAGGACGCCAAGACGCGGATGGCTTCCCAGCTTGTGCGTGAGATCATTGTCCCGGCCATTGAAAAGGAAGTCAACGAAGGCAGGAGTTTCGCCGCAGTCCGCCAGGTTTATAACGCGGAAATTCTGGCCACATGGTATAAAAAGACCTTAAGACAAAGCCTTTTAGGACAGGTTTTCGCGAATAAGTCCAAGATCGCGGGGCAGAGGATAAGCAATCCGCAAGCAGTGATGGAGAAAATATATACGGAGTATTTAAGGGCATACAAGAAGGGCGTATTTAACTATGTTAGAGAAGACGCGGCCCCTGACGGCCAGACAATACCAAGGAAATATTTTTCGGGCGGATTGGTAGATGTGGCAATGTCTACAGTGCTAACCTTTGATGATGAAATGATTAAATCATCACCCAAGGCCATGGGAGAGTTATCGTATTTTGGAAGAAGGGTACGGGGTCTTGCAAAATATTCTAGAATATTGGTAGTTTCTTCAGCCATTTATATTGCTACATTGGCTTCTGCGGTTGCACAGGAAGGAGCGGGGGCAGCGGCGTATCTTTTGACGCATCCTGAAATGATGCATCGCAAGCCGGTACTGGCGGCTTCGCAATCGGCGCGTTCGATTACGAGCCGGGTGCCTCTGCATCATGCCAAAGAGGGGAGAGGCGCGTATGATTTGTCACATCCTAAGAAGGGGCCGCCTGAGGCGCTGACGGCCGCTCAAATTAATGAGAAAGCAGCCGAGAAAGCCGCAGCTAAAGCTAAGGAAGCTGCTGCCAAGAAACTTGCGAAACTTAAAAGAGATGCTTTAAAAACCGTTGCTGCAGCTGAGAAAGCTGCCGCCAAGAAACCTGCGAAGTCAGCGAAACCTGCTGTTACGTTTCCGGAAATACATGAGCCGCCCCTTACTAATGCGGCCCCGGCGGCCGTGAATTCTCCGCAGCCTACTTCGAGAGAGGCTCCTTTAGCGGCCCCAACTCCTCCGATTTTCAAACCTAAAGCCCCGCCAGATTCGAAACCGCAGACAGTTCCAAATGAGTCCCCAGTGTCGCCAACTGCGAAGCCTGCGGGCCCGACTCCATTAAGGATGAATGCTCAGCCTGGGACCTCAAATGTATCTACGTCTGTGCTAACGCCTGCCCTGACTCAATCAGCGTTTCCTAAGGAGGCTGCTTCCTCACTGACAAATGGGATTCCTGTGAAAACGAATATGGCATCGGCGAATACGAATGGGCTTTCTGGGAAGACAAATGGGGTTTCCGGGGCAACGAATGGCTCCTCAGCACTGTTAAAGGGTAGGACTATAGGTGGTATTGCAGCTGTAGTTGCTTTAGTAGCATTATTACTCGCGAGGCAATATTCCAAAAATAGAAAAGTTTCCGCGCCGAATATTTCTTCCAGAGCACAAATGGTTGAGGAAATTGTAAGTGAATTGGCGAAACCAAATCCTTTGATTCCAGAGAGGACTGGTGAAGTATGGAATCTTTTGCCTAAATGGTTATTCAATGGAAGGTATTCGGATGAGTTGAAAACACTCTTATTTAATTCGAGCTTGAGACGCGGAATAGGCATGAACAGAACTTGGCGCAATACTTATCGAGAAGCGTTTGAGGGATTATCTAAAACTCCAGGGCCAGCGATTTCTAGAAGTGAATTTGCGGGAATAATCAGGAGCAAATTGCCGAAGCTCGACCAAAATGCCCTTAAATTATTATTAGAATGGGAAAATAGAAATGATCCTGATAGGGATAAGGATAAGAAATTGTCAGATGCTATATTTGAACAGGATTGGCCAAGCGGAAGGGGTATCCGTAACACATATACAAGAGTTTTTTGGATATTTTGTCACCCTCTCGTGTCTTCTGTTAGGTCTCCTGATATTTCAGTTCCGAGTTCTGTTTTAAAGGAGTCTGATCCTAGACGAGTTTTTGTTGAGCAAATTAAACCCTATTTAGATTCATCATCAGGATCGATTCCATTATATTCTTTAAATATAAGCATTCATACTTTATTGCAAAAATGGGTTAGACACGACATTTCTCCAAATGAAGAGGTGGAATTAAGATACAACCTAAAGCAATGGGGTTTACATAGTGGAATTCGAAATTTAAGAATTTTACTACATATGAAAAGATTTGATGAGTTATGCAAGCAGAGGGCCTCTGCCGCACCTGCAGCTGCTGAGAAACCCGCTGCGGCGAAACCTGTTTCGAAAGGGAAAGGGGGACGAGTGATTTCTATGTTTTTCGCAGGTATGCTTGGTGCTATTGCGCTGAAAGCTGCTCCTGTTTTACCGGCTAAGAATGCGAATCCTGTCCCTGCAGGACAATCTGACTCCCAGACGCAGTCTTCATTCACAGAGATAAACGAAAAAGATTCAGTCCGTACTAATTACACGCGATTGATGGAGTTAAAAAAGAAGATTAAGCAAAATTCCCAAGACTTTAAAATGGTACAGGAAAGGGCTGACTTAGAAGAAGAGATAATAAAAGCCTACTATCCACAATTCGAAATTTATAGAGAAAATTTCAATCGCGCTAAGAAGGAAGTAGATGATTTAAAGAATGCAGGGAAAGACACTGCCGCCGCCCAGGAAAAGTTGGAGCGTTGTGGAAGAGCATTGAGAGAACACAATGCCTTGGCCCCGGCAGTTGCTCGTTTGAGAAAAGCCCATCCGGAAATCCTTGTAGTGAAGCCAAAGAAAGACAAGGCCCAGGTCGGTGGTATCAGCCTAAGCGATGAAAACCTTACCATTGATATCAAGGTCGATGGCGTGGGAATGCCTTTGCCGGCCAGCTACCAGGACAGGGCCATGCGGGATTTTAAAGGATTAACGTCGATCATCAGAAGGATCATGCCGCCAACGCCTGAAAATGTCCCAGTGCTGTACCAAATATTAAAATAAAACTTTTTAAAAAACCGGAGTTAATTGGCGGGTTTGTAAACAGCCTTTTTGTTAACGCGCACCATTGCTCAGGAATACCTCAGCTGCACATGCGCGAGGGAGTGGGCTTATGATGTCGACAGGTTTAATAATATCAGGTGTGATAAACCCCTGAAAGGAGCGTAGGGCTACTATGTTGTCGCTAATGGTTTTTATAGTTTTGTGCTTTTCAGCTGCGGGACTGGGATCAATCTTTACAAATAATTCACTTAAAGCGTGGTATCCTACAATCAAAAAGCCGTCTTGGAATCCCCCGAATAAAATCTTCGGCCCGGTATGGTCAGTTCTTTATCTGATGATGGCTGTGGCGGGATGGATGGTTTGGGAGAGATTGCCACAAAAAGGCTTCAGCGTACCGATGGCGTTTTTCTTTGTTCAATTAGTTTTGAACACTTTATGGTCAGTTATATTCTTTGGTTTTCAAAGACCTGGCTGGGCTTTTGTAGAAGTGGCACTTTTGTGGGGATTCATTGCTTTGACTATGATTAGCTTCTGGAGCGTTTATTGGGTTGCTGGTGTGCTTTTTTTACCGTATTTTCTATGGGTTAGCTTTGCATCAGTCCTTAATTATGCTATTTGGCGGTTAAACAGATGATTCTGGTGTGATTTAGAATGGGCTTTTTTCTCTTTTTTTCATTATTATACCCCGGTATAATTGATTCATTTGAGCATTCTGCCTAAAATACAACATTTTGTAACTGAGGAGAATAACATGAAAACAGCCAAACCGAAGATTTTAGCTTTTGCTGGGAGTACACGCGTAGACTCATTTAACAAGAAACTTGTTAAGATTGCGGCATCCGGCGCACGTGCCTCTGGTGCAGAAGTGACCTTCCTTGACCTGCGTGATTTGTCAATGCCGCTTTATGATGGAGACTTGGAAATTCAGCAGGGGCTGTCGGATAATGTAAAAAAATTTAGGGCATTGCTGATGGGGCATGATGGGCTTTTGATTTCCGCTCCTGAGTACAATAGCGGGATCAGTGGGGTTTTGAAAAACGTAATTGATTGGGCCTCGCGCCCGTTACCAGGTGAGGCTCCGCTCGCTTGTTTCACTGGAAAAGTGGCGGTACTCATGAGCGCTTCACCGGGTGCATTAGGAGGCTTGAGGGGATTAGCTCAAGTCCGCTCTATACTTTCAAACATACAGGTGTTGGTTCTTCCACAGCAGGTGGCGATTTCTAAAGCAGACCAAGCTTTTAATGCGGATGGAACACTTAAGGATGTCAAACAGCAAGCTGCTATTGAAGCTCTCGGGCAGAGCCTTGCTGAGATCCTCATTAAACTAAAATGAGTGCCCAGACGCAGGATTTTCTCCTAACTTTATGAATGATTCAAACATTTGATGCCTCTTTATGGCTAAATCCACGCTTACAGCAGCAAACGCTTTTAAATTTGTTTTTATTCTGGGCATCGTAAATCTTTTTGCGGACATGACCTATGAAGGGGCATCCAGCATAAATGGCCCTTTCCTGGGTTCGCTTGGAGCAAGCGCTGCTGCCGTTGGTATTATTGCAGGAGTGGGAGAATTCCTTGGATATAGTCTACGTTTTATTGCGGGGTATTTCGCCGACAAGACAGGCAAATACTGGCTTATTACGTTTATTGGCTATACGATCAATCTACTGGCTGTCCCAGCCTTAGCATGGGCGGGTAATTGGCCAGTTGCCGCGGGCCTGATGGTTGCTGAACGGGTAGGACGGGCGATACGCAAACCATCCGTAGAAACCATGCTTTCCTACACAACAGAAACGCTAGGCAAAGGCTGGGTGTATGGTTTAAATAATGCCCTTGATCAGCTGGGAGCTACACTTGGGCCGCTTCTTATGGCGGTAGTTTTAGTTCTCAAGGAGAATTATCGAACTGGATATACTGTGCTCTTGATTTCGGCATTGCTGGCGATTGCGACCCTTGCCCTTGCCCGAATGTTCTTTCCCGTCCCATCAAAATTTGAATCCCGTCCAACCGGCAAGACCAAGGGATTTAGCACTTCCTATTGGTTATATATGGTTGCAGGCACCTGTGTTGCCGCGGGGTTGGTAAGCTTTGAGTTGATTTCATATCATTTTTCAAAAACCGGGACCGTTACAAAACAGTGGATACCGCTCTTTTTTGCATTAGCCATGGGGACAGACGCAATTGCCAGTCTGATTTTTGGCAAGCTCTTTGATAGAGCAGGCATGCCGATTGTCATTATTGCCTTTTTTCTTTCTTCTTTATTTGCGCCGTTTGTATTCTTTGGTAATTTTCCTTTAGCCTTGATCGGCATGGTCCTTTGGGGAATTGGTTTTGGAGCTCAAGACACACTTTTGAAAGCCATCATTGCCGGTATCTTACCGGATGGTAAACGGAGTTTTGCCTTTGGGCTTTTTTATACAGGATATGGTTCCGGCTGGTTGGCGGGAAGTGTCACCACGGGGTTGTTATATTCACGGTCCCTTTCTCTTGTTGTTGTTTTTTCAGTCGTTATGCAGATTATTTCTTTGCCGTTTTTCCTCGTTGCGAAAAGATTAAATAAGTAAATCTTTCTCGTCTTTGAAGCCATCCTATTGTCACTTATAAAGTTCCAGTAGGTTTTTGCTGGTTAGTGTATACTGTATACGACAAATATTTATAAAGAGGGAAGGATGAAATCAATGATTTATGATGTGGCCATTGTCGGGGCCGGTGCCGCGGGTTTGATGACGGCCATAACTGCTTCAAAGAGCGGTTTGCGTATCCTTTTGCTGGAAGGCCAGGAAAAAGCAGGGGCAAAAATCCTTATGTCCGGCGGGACCCGCTGTAATGTTACCAACAAAGTAGTGAATGAAAAGGATTACAATAGCCAGCAGATCATGTCTGTGCGCAATGTCCTGCGTTCCTTTAATAATGAACGCACCTTGCGGTTTTTCAAAGATGATTTGGGTGTCGAGCTGAAACTTGAACCTACAGGAAAATATTTTCCTTTAACAGATTCAGGCCAAACAATACTGGATGCGCTTTTGAGCAAGATCAAGGCCTGTGGCGTACCATTTCTAACCGGGCATAAAGTCAAAGCCGTGACCGTTAGTAAAAACATATTCACTCTTATCGGGGAAGGGTTTCATATAGAGGCCAAGAACATTGTCCTGACTACGGGCGGTTTATCATATCCTTCCACTGGCAGTGATGGGACGGGTTTTAGGCTGGCACAAGCCTTGGGGCATGACCTTGTTGAAACCACTCCCGCTCTCACACCGTTGATGTCAGGGGATGAGAATTTTAAATCATTATCCGGGATCACCATTGAAGCGCAACTAACGCTTTTATCCGATGGCAAGAAATGTTTTTGCCGACGTGATAGTTTTCTTTTTACGCATTTTGGTTTTTCGGGCCCTGTGGCATTGGACATCAGCCGGCATTGGCTTAAAACCGAAGGCAACAAGCAGATAATCGTCAATTTTATGCCGGACTATGATGAACATTCACTGCAAACGTATTTAGGGTACACCCGTGAAAATGCCGGGCGCAAGGGGATTAAAAACGTGTTGAATGATCTTATGCCCGAACGTTTGGTTGAAGTTATTCTAAGAAAAACAGGCATTAAAGGGACGGGGCCCATAAATCAATTAGAAAAACATGCCCAACGGCGTTTGATGGACGCCTGCTTACAATATCCGTTAGAAGTTACAGGCGTTTATGGGTATAGTAAAGCGGAAGTTACTGCTGGCGGCGTTGATTTGGCCCAAATTAATCCTAAAACATTGGAATCGCGGATTGTCCCGGGTTTATTCTTTGCGGGAGAAATTTTGGATGTAGACGGACGTATCGGCGGGTTTAATTTTCAATGGGCTTGGTCCAGCGGACATGCGGTTGGAGAGGCCTTTTGCAGGGGCCTCTGATTCATTTGACGGATATCCTTTAATCAAATTATATTTATTCCTTTATTTAAACCTCATACTCTTTTTGTAAAATTCGACCATCTATTTGAGTAATGTGATCAAGGCGCATTTAATAAGACAGGAGGCTGTAAATGCAAAATAGGAAAGCAGTCATAATCGATGAAGATGAGCGCTCTCTTATAGGGCTTGAAGAAATTTTAGTGAAGGGGGGGCTATGCCCCGATTTTGGTTAGAAATGATTTTTTGGCTGTCGATACCGTTGTCCGGAACCAGCCGGATATTATTTTAATGGAACTAAGAATGCCCCATAAGAACGGATTTGAACTTGCTGATGGGATCAATCGGGCCTTTGAAACAAGGAGAATCCCGATCATCGCGATGTCCCTGTTTTTTAAAGATGAATTCCGCTGGGTTTTGGATTTCTACGGCATAAAAAAGTGGATCAAAAAACCATTTCAGCCCCTTGATGTGATTTGGGCAATAGAGAATGAATTAGAAGGACAGCCTATCTTCCAGGAGTTGGTGACGACAGCATAAAAAGTTTAGTTGAATTGCTTGCTTGTCATTTGACGAATGGCGCGTCTGCAAAAAATAAACTTTCTAAACCAGTATCGTTTTTGTTATAATACGTTCTTCTTAACCAACATATCTTGATCATAAAAGGAGATAATCCCATGCCCGATAACAAATGCCCAATGCACCATACGGCGGACAGTGGTGCCTCAAATAGAAACTGGTGGCCAAACCAGTTGCGGCTCCATATCCTGCATCAGCACTCAAGCCTTTCAAATCCTATGGGTGAAAAGTTCAATTACGCTAAAGAGTTCAAGGGCCTTAACCTGAAGGCCTTGAAGAAAGATCTTTTGGGCCTGATGACCGACTCACAAGACTGGTGGCCGGCGGACTTCGGCCACTATGGACCTCTGTTTGTCCGCATGGCATGGCATAGTGCCGGTACGTATCGCGTTTCTGATGGTCGTGGAGGCGGTGGAACTGGTAATCAGCGTTTTGCCCCTCTTAACAGTTGGCCTGACAACGTCAACCTTGACAAGGCGCGAAGGCTGCTTTGGCCCATCAAGCGCAAGTATGGCAAGAAAATATCGTGGGCTGATCTTATGATCCTTACAGGCAACGTTGCTTTGGAATCAATGGGATTTAAGACCTTCGGTTTTGCAGGCGGGCGTGTGGACATCTGGGAGCCGGAGGAGGACATTTACTGGGGACCTGAGAATAAGTGGCTGGATGATAAACGTCATTCAGGCGGCCGGGATCTCGAAAACCCGCTTGGTGCCGTGCAGATGGGGTTGATCTATGTCAATCCTGAAGGCCCGAACGGTAATCCTGATCCTCTTGCGGCGGCCAAGGATATTCGCGAGACCTTCGCGCGTATGGCGATGAACGATGAAGAGACCGTGGCGCTCATAGCAGGCGGCCATACTTTCGGTAAAACTCATGGCGCCGGTGATGCTAAGAACGTTGGACCTGAGCCTGAAGCGGCCCCCATCGAGGAGCAAGGTTTGGGCTGGAAGAGTAAATTTGGAACAGGAAAAGGTGGTGATGCGATCACCAGCGGCCTTGAGGTCACTTGGACTACAACACCGACAAAGTGGAGTAACGACTTCTTTGAGATCTTGTTCGGCTACGAATGGGAACTGACCAAGAGCCCGGCCGGTGCCCAACAGTGGAAGCCCAAGGGGAACGCGGGTGCTGGGACCGTACCGGCTGCTCACGATTCCCAAAAGCCTATTGCCCCTTCGATGCTGACAACTGACCTGTCTTTGCGTTTCGATCCTGTTTACGAGAAAATTTCCCGGCGCTTTATGGAGCACCCGGACCAGTTCGCGGATGCGTTCGCCCGTGCCTGGTTCAAGCTGACACACCGTGACATGGGCCCTCGCGCACGCTATCTCGGCCCCGAGGCGCCTTCGGAAGAACTTATTTGGCAAGACCCCATCCCTAAGGTCAATCATAAATTGATCGACAAGAAGGACATTGCGGCCCTCAAGGCCAAGGTCCTTGCTTCTGGGCTGTCCGTTTCCCAGCTTGTCTCAACCGCTTGGGCCTCAGCGTCCAGCTTCCGTGGCTCTGATAAGCGTGGTGGTGCCAACGGTGCCCGCATACGTCTGGCGCCGCAGAAGGATTGGGAAGTCAATCAGCCGGACCAGCTGGCGAAAGTGCTCAAAACTCTTGAGGGTATCCAGAGAAAGTTCAACAGCGGCGGCAAGAAAGGCAAAAAAGTTTCTCTCGCTGACCTGATCGTGTTGGCGGGTTGTGCGGGCGTTGAGAAAGCTGCGAAAAATGCCGGCTATAAGGCGGTGGTCCCATTTATACCGGGCCGCATGGACGCCTCACAGGAACAAACCGATGTGGGGTCCTTCGCTGTCCTCGAACCGATCGCGGATGGTTTTCGTAACTACGTGAAGGCCCAATACGCCGCATCAGCCGAGCATCTGTTGGTTGATCGTGCTCAACTGTTGACGCTGACAGCCCCTGAGATGGCGGTGCTTGTTGGTGGTATGCGCGTCTTGAATACCAATTTCGGTCAAACCCGCCACGGTGTATTTGCCAGGAAGCCGGAGTCGCTCACGAACGACTTCTTTGTAAACCTGCTCGACATGGGCACAGTTTGGAAGGCGACATCAGAAGATAAATGCCTGTTTGAAGGGAGTGATCGCAAAACAGGCAAAGTGCAGTGGACCGGCACCCGTGTAGATTTAATTTTCGGTTCAAATTCCCAGCTCAGGGCCCTGGCTGAAGTTTACGGCAGTGCGGATGCGCAGGAGCGGTTCGTCCATGACTTTGTGGCTGCTTGGGACAAGGTCATGAATCTGGATCGTTTTGATCTCGCATAGGCCCACTCTAAAGCGGTCGGATTTACAAAAAAAATAACTTGCAATTTTATTTTTTTGTTCTATACTATACTAAACAGGTATGGATAGTATAGAAAATGAAAATAACGTATAAAGGTGACTACGCATTAAAAGCAGTCCTTGATTTGGCTCTTCATTATGGCAAGAAAGAGGAATTGGTAACTGCTCATGATTTGGCTGCACGCATCGATGCGCCTGTAAAATTTTTTGAACAAGTCCTGATGGAGCTAAAAAAAGGCGGCGTTATTCAAAGCAAGCGGGGCAATGAAGGCGGTTATTTATTATCAAAAGCTCCATCTCAAATAACAGTAGGAGAAGTATTAAGGCTTATTGATGGGCCGATTGAGCCGATCGCTTGCGTAAAAGAATGTTATACGGAATGTGTGAATATGGATGGATGTGTTTTTAAGAGTATTTGGCAAAGAGTTTATAAAGCTACAACGGATATTATTGATCATATCACATTTGAAGACCTGGTTTCTCAGGTCAACAGCAAACAGAATATTTTAACGTATTCTATTTAAAAAAGAGTAAATAAATGATTCCCTATCTTAAACCTGCTCGTAAGATGATGTGTTGTCGCATGGCGATGTGCCGCCTTCGTGGTGGTGGAGGTCCGCCTATGTAACGACGTATAACTTAACAATTAGGCGTTACGGGACAGCCCACTGCCAGGAAAGAAATAACCCAGGCAGCGGGTTTTTTATTTAATAAATCTGGAGGGAAAAATGAGTACAAAGCAAAATCCAAAAAATATTGTGAATGATGCTATTATCAAAGATATCGCGGCCGTGGTCGGGACATTAGAGTATGGCACGGTCACCATTAAAGTGCATGAGACCAGAATTATTCAAATCGAAGTTACAGAAAAAAAGCGCTTTGATGATGTTTGGCGCGTGGAAGGAGGTGGCGGAATCTAGGTATGTATATTAGAGAAGTTGGCAGTAAGTTGACCAGACTAAACGGCAACGTAAAAAGAGATAAAACTTAAAAAACCAATGATTTTACCAGACAGCTGGGGAATCCGATTCTAATTAGGAGGATTCTAAAAATGAAACGTTTGACCAAATTAACCTTAATCGTTGTAAGTATCTTTTTAACCGGTAATTTTGCTTATGCCGGACTTCCTTTAAATAACTTGGAAGGTGTGGGAGGTGTCGCGTTTAATCCGTTGGCGTACCCTGCGGACGGGGACCCTCTCTATAGTATTGGAGATACCGAGGTCATAAGTAAACCAAGGTTTGGCACATGGTACACCCACTTGGGTCAGTCAAAGATCGATTGGGGGTCTATAGGGGGTGCTGCGACCTTATTTAAGAGATTAGAAGTTTCGGAAGGGTATCAATATATTTCTTGGGCAATTCCGGGGAAGGATTTCCATAAGAATAATGTTGGGCCCAAACTTGTGTTATTGCCGGAGAATTCTTTCGATACAAAGTTTCTACCCGAAATCTCTGTTGGAACGATTTATAAAACAACGAGCGATAAAGTCATTCGTCAACTGGGATTGCCGACACGCGGATCAGGTGAGGATTGGTATGCTGTCGCGACAAAAACAATCACTCAGCTGCCTTTGCCGGTTGTCCTGTCAGCCGGTGTCCTTTCATCACAAGAACTGGCTACCGGCGTTCTTGGTTTTACGAATGAAAGAAGAGAGAGCGTTTTTGCAAACGTTGATGTTGTTCTGCCTCACAACTTTGCCGTGGGGTATGAATTCAAACAAGGAGAGCAATACGATCATTTAAGTAATGCCAATTATTGGGACGTGCATGTGGCATGGTTGGCGAATAAGAACCTTACCCTTGTTTTGGCCTATGCCGATACAGGAAGGTATGCTAATTCTGGTAACACAAAGGTTGGATTGGGCAGTGGGCCTGTTTTAAGCGCACAATATGCATTCTAAGGAACTTTCCTTGCCCCTCTTGTCATAAAGAGGGGCAAGGGGGATTAAATTCTATGAAAGGATAATAAGATGAGTAAAATCGACGTAAAATTAAGAACAGAAACATTGGCTTTACACGCCGGGCAGGAGGCGGACCCGGCAACCGGCTCACGCGCCGTACCGATTTATCAAACCACCTCGTATCAATTTAAGAATACAGACCACGCCGCCAACCTTTTTGGTTTGCGTGAATTCGGTAATATTTATACCCGGCTGATGAACCCAACAACAGATGTTTTTGAAAAACGGGCAGCTGCTCTCGATGGTGGTGTAGGAGCGTTGGCCATTGCCAGCGGACAGTCTGCCATTACCCTGGCCCTGTTGAACATCGCCCAGGCCGGGGATGAGATTGTTTCGGCAGATAATCTCTATGGCGGAACGTACAATCTTTTTCATTATACCTTTGCAAGGCTGGGGGTGAAGGTCAATTTCGTGAAGTCCAATGACTTGGCAGCCATTGAGAAGGCAATCACACCGAAAACTAAGGCAGTTTACGCGGAGTCGATTGGAAATCCCAAACTGGATGTAGCAGATCTTGAAGGTATTTCCAAGATTGCCCACAAACACGGGGTCCCTTTTGTCCTGGACAATACGGTTTCACCGTATTTGTTAAGACCGTTGGACCATGGCGTGGACATTATCGTTTATTCCGCGACCAAGTTCATTGGCGGTCATGGGACAAGCATTGGCGGGGTCATTGTTGATTCCGGTAAATTCAACTGGGAAAACGGCAAGTTCCCGCTTATTGCCGGACCGGAACCAAGCTACCATGGGATTAATTTCGTCGAGGCGTTAAGGCCGTTGGGCAATATTGCCTACATTATCAAGGCGCGGGTAACGCTGTTGCGGGATGTTGGGCCGGCGTTGTCACC